>TARA_R110002110_G_scaffold99524_1_pt1 | contig 25097 bp, 50 predicted proteins | sample TARA_R110002110 | Tara Oceans TARA_R110002110 (sample SAMEA4397330) | marine metagenome | biome: Polar Biome; feature: [SRF] surface water layer (ENVO:00010504); material: water (ENVO:00002006), including particulate matter (ENVO:01000060) such as... | depth 5 m
GCAGCAGCTCCCAAGAAACCAAAGTCCAACGGACGATTTACCCGCACGGGCAGAACTAAATACGCACTTTCGAGAGAGTACGACTTCAACGAAGATAGAAACGCGCATACTCAAAACCTTTCTCTTCTTACAGAGAACTTTGGGACTCCTACCGAAAGGCGAAAAATGCGTGCTATTGCAAAGAAACGACAAGGGGGCTACACAATGAGCGATGAATCCCAAAAAGAGGACATGTGGGCATTAGATACTACTAACCCTTATTATGAGGAACACCTCAGAGGGGCAAAGAAAAAATATGGTCGGGGGAAATCTCAATCATTTTCTGAACAAAACATTGATGCTATGTTGAGGGCAACCTAATGCCTAAGAAAATGAAAGCCATCAATAAAAATTCAAAACGTATTGCAAACAATACCCGAAGGATTGCCCGCAACGAAAAAAGAACACTTCAAAACTCTGATGATATCCTCTCTCTTTGGCACTTGGAGGATCATACAGACTATCACGTTACGAATCCCACGCAGTTCAGGGATAAAACTGGTGTTACCAAAAAGCAGCTGAGACGCGGGTCGCCTGATTTTTGGGTTGATAAAAGAAATTATTACGAAGGAATTGAAAAATCTCCAAAACAACAGAAGATACGCCGTTTGAGGGATAAAAAATCTCAATCATTTTCTGAACAAAACATTGATGATTTAATGAGGGCAACATAATGGCTACAATGAAAGATTTAGACGCGTGGGTACTGAAGGGAGGCCCTGGGTTTCGTCTAACAAAAACACAGGCACAAGACTATAGATCCAAACCCCCCCAAGAACGAAGACGGATTGCAGAATCTTTCGAACGAGACGTATGGATGAAAAGAGATCCAAAAATGCAACTTGCCGAAGAATCCTGGTCTCTCAGGGAAGGGAACAAACTGGTAAAGGTACGTGGGGATTCCTACGGTCTAGGTGGACGAAGTTCTTTCAATAGGATGGTAACTAAACCAAAGAAGCCCAAAAGAAGAGCAGCTCCTAAGAAGAATCAATCATTTTCTGAATCAACCATTGATGCTATGTTGAGGGAAATATAATGTACGATCGCAAGCGGGCGAGAACGTGGACATCTAAAATAAACCAACAAACCGGAAAACCTGGACGAGTTCACCCCGCAACGGGAAAGATAGATAGAGGATTTGGATTCAGTAATATTGGAAACCCTGCAAGAAAAATGCGAGGCCCAGACTTCAATCCAGACATAGACGATAGGGAACAAGCAAGAAAGAGATATGAAAAATATGGCCCCTATGAGAAGCCTCCACTCCGTCCAGGGGAAAAGGACTACACAAAAAGCTATGAAGAGAGGAAGAAAAAGAATCAACCATTTTCTGAACAAAACATAAATGCTATGTTGAGGGAAATATAATGCCGTTAATTAGTGGATACTCAAAAAAGAGAAAGTCCAAGGTTAAAAGAAAAGCAGGAAGAGATGGCCTAATCGGCTTACATCAAACAAGGCGAGGAACCCTACTTCAAAAAGTAGAAATTGCAGATTCCAGCGCGGGATACCGAGATGTAGATGACAATGAAAAACCCCTTCGTAAAGTAATAGATTCGTTTAAAGTTGGAGGTTCGTTCGGCCCTGGATATTATAAAAGAGGTGGTATTAAATCAGCCGAGAAGCCTGGCCATTTTTTCGAAACACAGACTTCTTACTTGGGGGGTTTTAGTCCCCGTTCACAATATGCAGGAAAAAAACAGATGAAGCGCATGAGTAGCCAGATAGATAATAACCGAGAGAACATTCTTGTGATCGAAGACAGTCTCGGTCTGGACATTCAGAAAAATAGAACTGGCATTTCCCGCAACCGCAAACGCATTTCAAATAATACAGCAGCTATCAAAAAGCTACAGAAGAAAAAGACTACTAAGAGGAGAAAGAAATAATGCCTAAACAAAAACACCGAAAAAAGACTAGAGGAAAAGCCAAATCAGAGAACATGCTTAAAACCGGCGGCGGTTCGTTAATCACCGGAAATAAAGGTAAGAGGTTGTTGAAATGAGGGAAACATAATGCCGTTAATTAGTGGATACAATGAAAAGACTACCAGAAAGACCAATCCGAAGGAAATTTTGGAAGGCACTAAGAAAAAGACCAATCCAAAGAAAATTTTAAAAGGAATTTTATGAAACATAATGGTTTTTATAGATGCATATTAAAGAAACATAATGGTAATTAAAACATCACCTGCACGAGCAAGAGAAATTTTCAATGAGAAGAATAAAATTGAAAGAGCAAACTTTGCTAAAAAGAATGCTAAACTCGGTTCTGGCAAGGAAGACCAACGAAGAAAAGCCCAAAATAGAAAAGAATTGCAACTCCGCCTTGCCCTTCAAAAAGCAGCTTTTGAAGAAAAGAGGGCTAGCAGAAAATACAAGTCTTTTAAAGAGACATGGAAAAAATAATGATATTAAAAAATAAAATACAAACAGCATTGGGCGACTACTACGACAAACATATAGAACCTAGAATATTATCTCAAATGACTCTAGAGCAAAAAGAATCTTTTGAACTGGATTATCCTTTCGAATAATCAATTGTAAACTAAACGTCACGTCCACTTTTGCAAACATTATAGATCTTTGCCTGTAAACTAAAATAGAAACTTTTCTAATTTTTCGCGTTCTTGAGACTGCCAACTCAAATCACTTGTGCTTAAATAATATCTTTCAAAATTTGTTTGGCTCTGATGTCCTGACCATGCACGAACCATTTCACTAGGTATTCCCGCACGTAAAGCATTTTGACAAAACGAACGCCTCAAATCATGAGGGCTGATTTCTGGAATTCCAATCTTTTTCCCGGCTTTCTTTACCCATGCTAAAGCGGTGTTTGTAGAAATTGGAGTCCCCCGCCTAATTATTGGAAAATTAACCATTTCTAAGGTATCGGGTACTGGGACTTCCCTCCTAAGGGCGTTTTTACCAACAACTTCTAACATGAGGCCTCTACTATCCCTAAATAGCTGTGAACTGTCTGCCCTGCACGCCTCAGCACATCTTAAACCTCTAGAGAGTAATGTCAATACAATTTGTTCATCAATTGTGTCTGTTACGGAAATTAATTTTTTAATCTCGTTCGGCTCTAGCCAGACTGCATAACCTCCTTTCTTTTTTTTGAATTCGATTTTATGAGGCATTATCTTTTTCACCACTGGGGGGTTTTTTCTTGTTGACACTGTAAAAATTTCTTTGACGGTTCAAAATTCTAAGTTTCAGTGCAATATCTATTTCCTTCTGCCTCTTTATAAATTCCAATTTCCCCATTAACTTTCTCCACTTAGAATTTCCTTTCTCAATGCGAACAAAATAAATTCACTTCTAGAAGCGAAACAAGCTTTAGATTCTTCGGTTTTCTGGTTTATCAATTCAAAAAATTCTGGATTCACACGAAAACTAACTATGATTTTTTTATCTTTCTTCATTTTTTTGTCCTCTTTTTTTTATTTTTCTGATACCTTTCAGCTTCGAACATGACACGCTTCGCTTTTTCTGAAGCACTAGCCTTGTGATACCTTTCTCGCATGTATTTGGCTCTTTTAGCTTTCGCTTCTGGGGTCGAGCGTGCAATTTTCCTACGTGTTTTTACATCTGGTGTTTTTTCATAAGTGGCGTTGTACAATTTTCTACGTGTTTTTACAGCCGGTTTTTTTTCATAAGCGGCACTGTATTTTTTCTTAGCCTTCAATTGCCCTGCTTTCTGCTTTTTCTTTAAAGAAAGCAACATTTCTTTTTCCTTTTTAGTCAATGTCATTTATTCTTTAACCTATTCTCCTTTTTCAACTCTTTCGGCTACGAATGTCATATATTTCTGACTCCAGATAAACTGAATTTCTTGTGCCATTAGTTCTGTTTCTTCTTTAACGTTTGTCATCTTGGGTCTAGGATCTCCAAATCCGGATCTTCTAGTATCCAGGGCTCTACATTTTTAACAAAGTATTCATTCATCTTTATATGTGATAATCTTACTTGATGGCCACACTCTAGACAATCAAACGATAATCCAAAGACGCCATTTGAAGATTCGGTCGATTCCCAGCTACTTTCACAGTCAACCCCGTCAGGGTCTGTTAAGTCCCAGTGAGGACTTCCGCAGTTTGTACAGTCGGCTTCATTTGGTGCATGTCTTTTTTTTAAAAGTTGCTGTAATTCTTGTGTCATGAGATTTTAAGCCCCCACGTAATGGTAGTAGCCTTTTGTAGACACCATTGATAGACCGTGACTTTCTATAAGCTCTGCACCGCCACATATATTGATGAGTCTTTGATAAACATCTTTTGCGAGGCTTTCATGTGAAAATGTACATGGCCCCATAGGGTATTTCCATCCCCTTGTGTCTTGCATCCCGTCTATGATTTCGTCGATCATTTCAACTGGGTGGTTGTATGTAACTTCATATTTTCCGTTTGTTAGTTTTATCTCTGTTGTCATTCTACGATTATTATACGCTCTCCAAGTATATAAGCTACTTGGTAAAATTATATTAAAGGGAAGTTCATATAACCTACTGACCATTATTTTTTAACCTTCTTTTGTGAGTTCTGTTTTCATGATAGGGTGAGGATTAAAAGGAGCAGGATAAAATTTAACAGAGGGAGGATGTTATAAAAATCATGTTCTACTTTTTTGAGGAATGGATATTGTTTAATAAATCTTTCATCAGACAACCAGTAGACATATTGGTTGTATCCAAGTTCTGAAAATTCTATCTGTCCTGCTTTCCTCATCTCTGCTATTCGCTCTCCGGTTTTAGTGGCGGAAACATCTACTTTCTTTTTGACAAGGTCTGTAATTTGTTTCCCATTTAACACAGGGTATTGAAGCCGATCCCTCTGGTCTAAAACCTCGATTATGTGGTGTGGGAAGAGCTTTTGTTCGTTGCTATGTTTTTGTATTATTACTTCGTGATCAAGTATATCTTTTATCATCATTATTTTTTAGCCTCTTTATTTTCTTGATAGTATAACCCACAGCGAGCATTTTCTGTTTCTTTATTTTTCTGGTAATATGCCTTGTTGTATTCTTTCACACGTTCGGAGTTCTCTACTCTCCAATTTTTATTTGTTGCCCCTATGCTTAATTTATTTTTCTGATAGTGTGCCTTCCGCCTCTCGGATCGCTTTTTTCTATTGATTTCTTTTATTTCTTCTATCTCTTGCAGCCATGTGTTTATATTTCTCTCAGTACTCATCCTTGGGCCTCTTTCATTTCTTCTACATGCCGCCTGACGGTGGTTCGATGGATTCCAAGTTTTCTTGCCACACCTGATAGTCCATAAGCCTTTTCAAAATACAATTTCCTTATTTCTTCTCTCATTTCCTGTGATAATTTGCGACCTGTTTTTCTGCTGCGAAGTTCCTGATAATATCCGTCTTCATCATTCATGCCATTAACCGTCCATAAACCGTATTAGATTCCAATTGTGTTTTGTATCCCATTTTGATCAATAACTTTAGTACAGTCGGAAGAGTATTTTCTTCCTTCCTTTCAGCACCGCAAGATACTGCAATTTTAGGTGGTCTAAGTTTTCCAAGACCTTCTAAGGCTTCAGGTTCTGCACCTTCGGCTTCTAACTTTAAGAAGTCCATATCTTCATAACCATACTGTTTACACAGTGAGTCAAGCCGTCTCGCAGAAACTTTTACATTTCCAGAAATGACTACTCGACCACCTTGACTATTGTCAAATATTGAATGGTCTTGAGGATCACCAAGATATAAATTAATCATAGTGTTTTTATTCCAAACGGCACACTCAGCAATATCAACGTTTCCCCCTACATTCTTTTTTAAACATTCAATATTGCTTTTGACTGGTTCGATGGCTAATATTCTTTTTGCAATACCGTTACAACCTCTGGAAAATCCACCTACAAATGCACCCACATCTACAACGGTATCTCCTTCTTCAATATCTATAAAATTTTTAAGAGTATACTTCTCTTTCATTTTCTCTCCATAATCTCGCTTGTTGCCTAATAACGATTCGTTGAGAGTAGGGATATGTAAAGAACTTCGTTTAAAAGGTTTTACAACTTTCCATCCCCTACCAGAAGGAACAATGATTTGAAATATTCTACCAGGGTGAATTAAAGAATACAAGGGGAGTGTTAGCGGATATAAAATTAAATCCATTAGATTAATTGGTACCTATTTATAAGCAATATCATAATAAACCAGCCACCCAGGCATATTGCGAATGTCCAATTAATGATAAGCTCTTTACTGACCATTATTTTTCAGCCTCTTTTTCTGCTTGTTTTGTCCAAAATTTACGCCTTATTTCTGTTTTTTTGTTTTTCTTTAATTTCATTATTTTTTCCCCTCTAAATATCGATCCCTATCATATTTACTACGCTTCTCCCGATTTTTTAGGTAATAATTGTGTTGTCTTTTGATAATTTCTTCACTGTGGGTATTATAGTAAGATTTATCATAAATTTTTTTCTTAAGTTTGGCGGCGGCTTCTTTTTCTTTTAAAAGTGTACCATCACGGTATTTTTTCAAAAGATCTTCTAGAGTCAGTTTTCCTGTCTCTGTCATTTCTCAAGCTCACTAAGCCGTTTTTCTATTTTTGATAGCCGTTGCCCAAGTTCTTCCAGCTTAATATTTTGTTGTAATTTTTCTGTATTTTTTTGACTTGTCATTATTTTGATGTTTTTTGTATTTTAATTTTTTCTCTGTTCTTCTTTTTTTGTATTTTAATTTTTTCTTTGTTCTTCTTATAGTATATTTTCTGCCTAGCTTTAATTTTGGCTTTATTGTTCTTATACCATAGCCTACAGCGAGCATTTTCTTTTTCTTTATTTTCTTGGTACAATTGCCGAGAGCGTTCATTATATTTCTGCCTTCTTTCCTTCACCCCTGGCCTTTCGGAGTATGCTTTTTGTCTGGCTTTCACTTCTGGCCGTTGATTATATTCCCGCTGTTTCTCCTTCACATCTGGCCTTTGGGAGTATAATCTTCTTTTTTCCTTTGTCACAGGGTTGTTATTATACTCATTCATTTCCTGCAATCGCTTTTCGTGTTCAAATTGTAATGAGTCTTTTGCCGAACCCGTGACCAACCTTTGATTTTTTTCATATTCTTTAAGAACTTTTTCATATTCTTCTATTTCATCCATTATTAATTAGTCTCCCTGTTCCTTCTTCAGTATATTTATCAACCAGTCTGAAGGTGTATAATTAAAAGAATCTATATAGATTTTTTCTTTCATCTTCATCTTTTGCTTTTTCTTAAGTTTTCCATCCCGCCCCATATATTTCCGGTTTCTTTCCTTCACTTCTGGCCGTTGATTATATTCCCGCCTTCTTTCCTTCACCTCTGGCCGTTGGTTATATTCCCGTTGGTTCTTCCGCCTTCTTTCCTTCACATCTGGCCGTTGATTATATTCCCTTGCCTTTCGCCGCTTTTCAAGTATAACCTCGTTTATTTCTTTAGTTCCCATTACTCCCACCCCATGTTTATTTGAAATTTCTTTTTTCCCTTTTCAAAATCTCCCTCTAGCCAGTAAACAAATAACTTGGTTCCTAATTCTGCAAATCTAATTTGAGTTTTTAATGTTTTGTCATTTCTTACCTTTGATAATAATACGTTGACTGTTACGGGAGTCACAGTATTTGATAAAATCTTAGATATTTGGGCATTGTTCAGAACGGGGAATTTTTTCAGGTCTCTTTCTCCCAACGCCTCTTCAATATGCCTAATGTGAAGTTTTCTATTAGGATATTCTTTTAGCGACATACCCACCCCATGTTGATTTGAAATTTCTTTTTTCTCTTTTCAAAATCCCCAGGCAACCAATATAATGACATGGTGCCCGCGTTCTTATATTTTAATGTTCCCTGATTTTTCATCAATTCTAAATGCCGAGTGATGGCGGTATTTTTGGCAACGTGGTTTAGTTCCCGTACGATTTCCGCATTTGATATAAACGGGTCTACGTCCAAGTCTCTATTTTTCAAAAGATCAATAATCATTTCATTGGTTAATTTACTAACCATTATTCCCACCCCATGTTCATTTGAAATTTCTTTTTTCTCTTTTCAAAATCTCCGGAGAGCCAATAAACTGCCATTGGCCCGACTTCCTTAAATTCTAAAACTTCTCTTCTTTCCATATCTCTTAGGTGCTTGCTGATTGTAGTACCTGTAGCCACATGATTTAAAGCGCTTATAATTTCAGAACTCGGCATCACTGGATCTTTTAATCTATTTCTTTTTTTCAAAAGATTGATCACCATTTTATCTTTTTCTGATTTAGAGCGATTAATTCTGACCATTATTCTTCCTCATCCGTTTTCAAGATACGATTTATATCTAAAATTTGTCCTTCAAGCTGAACTTGAAGATACCCGGCTAAATCCAACGTAAATTTAATTTGTTCCTCCAGAAATTTTAAATCTCTTTTTGACTCGTTTAGCTGTGAAAGTAGAAATTTGTTGTCCCTACCGTCCCCCCCGCTTATTTTGTTTTCTGTTGTCATAATTTAAAGAAGTTCCGCGCGTCGTGCTTGTATTTCTTCTACAGTTTTTATGTATTCTTCAGTTTCAAAAGCTCGGTACAAAACTTCTTCTAGCATAAAACAGTCGATGTCAGTAGTTGTGTATGCTTCTTTTTTACTTGCACGCATTGTAATTTTGATATCGTAGTAGTCTAACCCGTTTAAGGTGATACTGACGTCTGCAACTCGGTGTGGAAAGGCACTAGTCCCTTTTATCCCAAACATTAAGCCTGGATCATTCTTGTCGTTGATTACGGCTTGATAGTCTCTTGCTCCAGAAGCCCAAAACAATTCGGTGGAGATTTGGCTCCTTATTGTTTCAGCTACGTTTTGCGTCCATTCTGCACTAGGTTTTTCACGAGGAGCATTTTTAAAGAAATCATAAAGATTTTCTGCCTCAACTTCTACCGCGAATGTCTCACCATTTTGATTGTTGTTTGCTTCTGTTTTTATTTCTGTTGTCATTCTACGTTTTAGAGTAAGATCTCCACGTATATAAGCTACTTGGTAAAATTATATTAATCCAAAGAAATTCCCTTAAAAAATAGATTTTCAGCGTTAAAAGTGCATTTATCCCCTCATTTTAGGTGTCAAACTTAGCAAAATATATTATTCTACCAACTTTTTTAAAGCATGTTGGCGCAGTCTGCGCTTTTTGTAATATAGCTTTAATTTTTCTTCTTCGTTTAGATCTGTAAATGATGGTTCATCAAATATTCTAGCCATTAGTAGTCTGCACCTCTGGGGATAACGCCTCTTTTTTCTGCCAATTCGGGTGTATATTCTTTTACCTTATCACATTTGACTTGAATCAGGCTAAAAACGGTAAAACGTGGAAGTTTCAGAACGCCCCATCGTTTTTCCCCGTCGAAATATTCACAAACCAAATCATAAGGCGTGATATTATACATCGATCTCAATTTGCTTGTTGGAAATTCAAAAACCAGTGGCTCATGAACTGGAAGCCCATACACAAGAACTCCTAACGATTGACCAATAATCCCTTTTGCTTCCATTTAGAGGTTCCCCCCAACTAAAATCCATGCCCCAATTACTCCGATTATTAGACACGCGAGATAGAATAAGGCATGAGCCAAATCAAATTTGGCCCCTCCTGTATCCGCAAATTCATGCAGTGCCTCGATCCAACTCCTATTAGCGATGTCTGATGAAGCGCCCAATTTCAATCTAGAACTCAAAGTAAAAATCGAAATCAACCACCCATCCTTGCGAACATTCCATTTTTGAGGGATGAAGCTCAGAAAACCTGATCTCATTCCATAACTCAGATTTTCACCATCCCCTACATTTTTTCCAGGGGTTTTAGTTTCGAGCAGGTCTTCAAAAGCTTGTTTCTCTTTATTCATAACTACACCAAATGGTCTTTTTCCAAGTCTTGAAATGTACTGCGATCCGGAATCTATACTTTCCCATGTGCCATCTTTCCACATTTCCCAATTATTAGAATTTGGAATGTTTCTCATTGGCCGGATGTTATATCCAGATCCATGCGTGTATTCCAAAACGGAACAGCGGTTAACCATGGCGCCCATTGTCCACATAATCCTACCCAGAGCAGTAGATAATTTAGGTGAAAATGTCCCGCCAAATCCATATGCTAAGATGATAAAGATGCCACCTCCCAAAATCAGTCCAACTGTAAATTCTAAAATTTCAATTATCATTATTTAGTTTCTCCCTCTGTACTTGTCAAAAATAAACAGTCCAAACCACACGATAAAACCCGACACAATAAGAAAATGCCACACAGAATATCCTACTCCAGTGAAAGATTGATGCCAAAATGAAGAACTATCTCTAAAAAAATAGTTCAACGTGGAACCAAACCAGTATCCTTGATCAATGGAATGCGAATTTACATTATCAGATAGTAGCTCTCCCGCCCGATATAGGCATGTAGTTCCTAATAAAATTCCGTCGCTTGTGATCGCGCTTGCGGCTTGACACATTTCAGAAATATAATATTGGGACGCTCGCCAACTTCTGTACCATTCAATAGCAAACGAAATTACAACTATGCCCAGTATTCCGTTTCTTAACACGAAAAGATGGCCTTGTTTTTCAATTTGTTTTTCGATCATTTCCAACGTTTTTATTTTTAAATTATATTTCATAATAATGCACCGACAATTAGCGGTATTTGGTCTACCAATCCACTAGGCAGGGGGTTCTCCTCCATTAGCCAGACTACCCCAGCCCCACAAATAAATCCGGTTATGAAGAACGTCAAACCGAGGGCCATTTGTAAAATCGGTAGTAGTGATTTATATTCTGCCTGGCTCATCTCGATGAAAAAACGAATCGTAGAGCCGAGAAGAGGATTCCCGGAAGACGGGAGTACACACGTTATGCTTTTCAAATCAATAAAAGAACGTGTATCGGGAATAAACATATGCCCACAATACATAGGGATTTCGTCGCCTTGATTTTTAAGAACTTTTTTATGACCTCCTGCACGGTGAAACCGTTGAATTTCTTCGGAAACAGTAGCGAGCATCGGATCAAAAATAAAACTAACTCTTTCATCTGCGAACATACATTCACGATTAAAAAGACTGTGGACGCATCCATTGTAAGGGTCTTCAAAAAATGCTTCTGATTTCTTCCCCAAGATGATTTTCTCCGCTAGCTTTGACTCATCATATACACTTCCGTAAATTTCAATCGTCCCATGTTTCCTACTCAAAAAACACATCCGAGAAAAGAACCTACAACTACAATCATAAAAAAAATTTGCTACTCTCTCCCGGTGTTTGGGGCTGAGAAATCTATCAGGAATAAATAAAGGCGAGACAAATAAACAAATTCCAACTCCGAATCCTATGAGACCATAAAGAAAAATCATTATCTAAACAACCCCTTTCTTTTTTTCTCATCCGGGTCGCCGGTTCGTTTGGTTTCAGAAACAACAATAGTTTTTGAAAGCTCATTCTGTTGCCATCCCATGTCAGAACGTGCAATGCGAGTTTCAATAATTGTGGCGACTTCAGAAATTAATAGTTTTTCTCCGGCCCCCAACGCACAAAGAACATCCTCCGGGTCATCCATTAGAAACGATCGATATTCCCCCTGCATGATACTCTCGCTGTTTGGGTGTATCGCATAAACTAATTCTTTATAGATTTTGCTGACCCATCGAAGTTCTGACGCCCCCCCTTTTTGAAGATATGATAATGTTAGATCACTAGTTAACATCAATTCTAACTGTTGTGCCGTGGATTTTGGCACACCTGTTTTAATTAATCGGTTGAAGTAATCTTGTTTCTCTTCCTTGGATCGCTCACTTAGTTCATGTGCAAGCCCTAAATTTTGTGACTCTATACTACCTTCTTGATTTATACGCATTTCTTTTTCGTAACTCATGATCTTATTATATTATATTATATGTTGCTTACTTACTTATCTGATATTTACTAACCCTTTATCTTTCCACAAACTAATAGCAGGGGATGACACGCCAACTGCCATTGCGGCATTCTTCTGGCTCCATCCCTCTTCATTCATTAACCGCTCAATTGTTGCGTAATCTGCTAATCGGGGATTGATTGCTATCCCGTCTTTATGTACTGCTTTATGCATCAAACTTTGGCGGCTTAACAGCTCTAACTTCTGAGCATCTAAATATTCTAAGAATGGATGCCCTGCCATGCTAGGGGTGCGTATGCGCCCCCCTAATGTTTTATTTCGGATTTCGGACTTGGCGAAAGATGTTTTCATCACGTAGCACTTGGCATGAAACAATGGTTTATCGAGCATGTGGATTCGAATGTCTAAGAGTTTTCGAAGTGCGGAGTCGATAAAATTAATATCGGCGCACGTGGTAATGGTCACAATCTTTTTGGTTCTCATCAACTCCCAAGTGCGTGCTAACTCTTGATTACTGTTTGACATTGCCTTACGACTTGGTGCTATTCCAGCGCCTGAAATCTCATCTATGACAATCACTGAGGGGCTATCTCCGCTATGCTCTCGCCATCGTTTTTTATACTGCTCACCATCTAAGGTGAAATCATCAAATTCCAATTCGTAGTCGAACAGTCGGCTCAGCTCGCACGCCATCCATACGGCAGTTGAGGTTTTTCCAACCCCCAGGCGACTAGAAGCAGCATCTACACAGACCTTGAGGCCCCCCTGGCGGGGGCCATAGATGTCCTGGAGGATTCTGTTTACGAGTGGGTGCGGATTATCTAAATCAAATGGGTCTGGTGGTTCATTCATTATTCTACCTCATTCTGTGGTATGTTCCACGTGTGGCCTTTCATAGCCTTTTCGTAATAATCGGCGCCTTTTCTACTTGCTTTCCAATCCTGTTGAACGTCAAGATCTAAACTTAGCCCTACTGCATCGCACCAATACTTTATATGTCTCCACGCTCGCAACAATACTTCCCATGGGATTGCAATTTCGACTGTTTCAGGAAATGTTTCAATCGGTTTTCCGATTGTCTTTTGTGACGTATATCTTAAACCTATGATTGGATCTGGAAGCACGACGATTTGAGACAGTGAAGTTAAAACAAAATTGTTGCCCACATTTAGATATTCTTCAAGATTTGTGCTACTAAACTCTTGAAGGGGTATCGCCCCTAAAACTAATGGGCCTGTCCAGTAATTAACATCCAATGTTGAGCGGTCTTTTTTTAAAAGTGGCTCAATGGACATTAAAAACACTTTCATAGCCGTTCTTAATGAATCACACATTTCTAATTCATCACGGGGGGACTCTGAATATCTATTTGAAGATTTATAAGCAATTATATTTTCTATTTCTTCATTTAAATTTAATAGGCGTTCTGTAAGTTTGAATTGTTTATATACATTGACATCATCTAGGGTTGTTCTCTCCCATGTTGAATTTGAAGTGTCAAAACTCATGACTTCACCCGCACGATGACTTCTTCGGCCAACAGTAACGCACAAAAACCGAAAACGGTCATTTGGATCAGTGCAAACAAGTTCCAAGAGATAGTTGCATTTGTGAACAAATGCGATGCAGATACCGATAAAAATAAAAGCACCATTGTAATAATTAAAACCAAGTTTTGAAATTTTTTATTAAAGGCGTGTGTGGTCACATACTGCGCCGTTGTATCAGTCTCGTACAATGCAAGACCGATTAGGCTCACAACAGCTTTAGACCTGCTGCCTTGGAATTTTAAAGCGTTCTTGGACTTGTATGTGTTCACATCGTCGAGCATTGATTCGGTTAATCTAATAGATATCGTGGTGGTGGGGCTTTTGACGCTCATATTTAAATTACTGTTCTTGTGTACGCAGTGTACACATGTACACAATATATTAACATCCTTATATATATTAATACTCCGGATAGACCTGCGAATGAACCCCTAAACCTAACTAGGGGTTAAAAATTTAATTATGTCTTTCTTAGAAACACTAAAAAACACATATACAAACACGTCATTAAAGGCGAAACAGTCAGGTGGATCTGTATTAGCAGCAGGAATCATAGGAATAATTATATTAATAGTTATTTTGATTTTTTCGGAAGTGCAAAATGCACTGCCTACCCCGACTAACGCAGCTTTAGCGTCAGCTTCAGCAAATGCCACGAGTACTTTCGCCAGCGCCATGGAATTGGCACCGGTAGTAATCATAGTATTAATTGCAGCAGTCGTGTTAATGGTCGTAAATCGTTTCAGATAATCGATTGTATTGTATAGAACAGACCCCCTATTAAAAGGGTGAAAAATGGCGGTTGCTCATAACCGCCACTCATTATACTTAACTATTGAGACCACTCTATTTTTGATCCGATGCCCGTATAGCCCCCTTTATAGAGTAACAAGACGGTTTATATGCTCATAGCCGTCTAACCATCCATTTAATATTAAAAACCCCTATTAGGTGGCATTTTGAAGGCCAATTTTTAGTTAAGGAAAATCGGAGGCTGAATTTCTTCAGGCTCGACTATTTTAAGAGCAGTGAAGAAAAATACATATGAAAGAACCCCAAAGATTAGTAATGGAACTATAATAAAATAAAAAATTAGATCCATTTAAAATCTGCCTGAACTGCGTTCGCGATCGAGTAGCTCCGAAATGGCCAAGTAAAGCGCACCACCCAATGCCACTATGGGAATCCAGATCAATAAGTTAAACACATTGTTAACCAAATCTGAAATGCTTTTCCCGCCTACTGTTGCCCCCGCCCCCGCTGTGTTATTTACCGTGGTTCCTATCAAGGGGATTGCTTCACCGAATACAATAAAGAAAATTCCTATAAACAATGTAATATAAACAAGCCCTCGAATACCTGCGAAAAGGCCCATTAGTAACCCTGCCTCCCTTCATAAATTGAATTTACCACTAGGTGAACTGTGTAAAGGATCAAAGTTATTACCAAAAAATACTTCCAAAAAGTTTCAAAATAACCCAGTGAAGTTGTACACTGGGCTATGCTACAGGAGACGTTATTGATAAATCCGGTTATGATTGGATCCATAATTATATACAAAGCGGCTGTGATGCCCACTGCGGCCCCGAAAGAAAGGATATTGTTTGCACTCATATGATTTTTCTCCAGTCTAGTGCTTTTTTGCCTTTTCCTGTTGATAATATATTGTTAAAGTCCATTGATTTTTTTGAAGTTCCCTTTCCGCCGAGAACATCCCCGAAATCAAAATCAAAATCAAACTCTCCTTTTTTCAGTTTCTGTTTTGTATCTAAATCTTTGAAATCAAAATCAGCTATTTCAAATTTTAATTCTTTTGACCAACTGTTACCGCCTGAAAAATCATACCTTTTACTACTGAACCCTTGGGCGCTCTTTTTCTTATCACCCAATAGTAATCCCGCGCCCCCGGCAAGTCCCAGTGCAGCTAAAAGAGGAACCTTGGATGACTTTTTTTTCCCAGTTTCGACCTCACCTCCTCTATTTGTTACATCCACATCAGAATCTCCATCTTTAGTTGTTTTTCCAATCCTTACCTCCTTCGCTGTAACTGTATCAGAGCCTGTAAACACATCAGTGGACTTACCTGGGCTTTCGGTTTTATAAGATGACTCCTCATAGAGTCCTTGTTCAACTCTGGTGCTTTCGCCTTTCTTGCCGAATATACTCTCTCCTTTGAATATACTATCTCCTTTTCTATTGTATATTTTGTTTGTTACATCCACCTTTGCATCTACGTCTAACATCGTTTTAGTAATAATTGATTCCTGATATGCTTCTGTTGCTTTTGGATTCTTTTTCCCCCATATCATTTCTGGGTATTCTGCAGTCCAAGTCACATCTTGCCCACTGTCACGGGCAGTTTCAAATTTGATTCGGGCATTTAACTCTGCCTCGCCTCGAATCTTTGATTGTTTTATATTCATCTTAGCAAATGCCGTTTCCATGTCTAATTTTTTCTGTATGGCTTCGTTCGAAAATGCAACTTCCTGACCAGTTTCCATCCTGAAAACTTTAGTTTTTCCCCCGCGTCTCGCCCCTGTCACCTTACCAACTGCCAAGCCACCTGTTTTTATTCCCAAATTTGCGAACATTTCTTCAGGAAATATGGAGCCGCCTATCTTTCTCCAACCGGATAAAGCAGCAACACCCACGTCTGATTTGGTAGATGCGAACTTGAGTCCTCGCCCAATAATTCCATCTACAATAAGTTCGTGTGGCTGAGAAACTATATGCCAGGCTTTTTCAGGTGCTGCTCCTAACCATTCTGAAGTAGCTCCAACCCTGCCCCCTTTGCTGCTAAAAGCGCCAAGAGTACCTTTTCCGCCGAACTTCAAAGCTTTTGTAACTCCCTTATATCCTATCACAGCGCCAATAACTGTCCCGGTGGTTCTTCCTGGATCATTCCATAAAGCAGTACCGAAATCAGTAAAAATTCCTTTAGCGGCTGAAAATCCCTTCATGCCAAGTTCCTTTGAAGCGGCTTCCTTTCCTTCATATTCTTTGATATCATCTTCCATAATTAGCGTGTCTGTGAGTAGTTTTCCAGCCCCAACAGCGCTTCTTGCAACACCTAGTCCCAAGGCAGGAAGTAAGGGAACATATAATGCACCTTCAACAAGTCCTTGACTAACGGCAAAACTCCCGCGCTGAAATTCAGATTCAGTCCGGCCAAGAATTCCACCCTCTTCTATTGAAACTTTTGGATGTTTTTTCTCAAGTACAGCTTTACTGAGATACTTGTCCCCCAATGGCTTCACAACTCTTTCAAAATATTCTTCGGAAAAAGATCCATATCTTTTTTTAGGTTCTGGAATATATGGCGCAACCTCTTCTTGGAGCTGCTGACTTTTTGCAACTGATTTTAGATACGGTGAAACCTCTTCTTGGATAACAGCGCTTTTAATGAATGATTTTTTTGCTTTCTGATACTGAACATATCCTCCTTCAATTTCTGACACCATGCTACTATCTTCAACAGGGGGTTTTTGGCTGTAGAAATAACGGTCTATTGGATCGTCACCACGGTTTGCGGTATAGGTTTTTTTTATAACTTCATAACCCCCCTTGTCAACCCCTGATTGTTGTTCATCTGTAAGGGTGTAGGGTTCAAAAACATCATTTTCTAAAGTGGTTGTATCTGGATCGACTTCTTCAACATTGGTGTACCAATAACGGTCTATTGGATCGGCACGATTTGTAGAATAGGTTTCTTTAATAACTTCATAATTGCCGCTCTCCAGTCCTGCTTTTTGTCCCTCTGTGAGCGTGTATGGTGGGCTAGATGGTGTGTTGTTTTGTACTGTACTTTCGGGTTCGTCTATTTCGTTTGTATGGTTAGCTTCATATTGTTGTTGCGCTGCTAGCATTCGATTGTTGTTTGTTATTGCGATGTTTGCTTGCTCTATAGATTGATATCCTCCAAAACGAGTCATGCGAATTGACTGATCGTGTGAAATTGGGACACTGGTTTGCTCTCCCATTTCATTAACATAAACAATTTCAGATTTCCCTACCGCCAGAATCTGAGAAGGATCTACCTGTACGGGTTCAGTGACTCCGTAGGTATCGCCCAAAGTTGCCATTTTACACCCTCCCCTTTAAGATTTCAACGCCGAAGGACAGTTCTAAAATTCCAATTAACATAACTATTGCAGCCATAAAAAAAAGCACACCGAGAGCAGGGTACGAATATGTAGTAATGATTCCATTGTTTACCGCCTGAAGGCCGAATGAAGAAAATGCGGCAACAGTCCAAAGACCAAGGCCCATACAAGCCAACAAGAGGGCGTTGTTGTCTTCTTGTGTTAAAACTACATATGAACTAATCGATGCTAATAAAACGACACCCCAATATGAAACTATATCAATCATTTATTTTGTCACCAATTTAAACGCACTTAGAACAAACATTGCAACTATTACGATCATTAACCCTAAAAGCCCACTGCTTAATCCGCCAAATATTGAAGAAAAGGCGAGCGTGAGTTTATTTTGAGCTGAATACTGGTAATCAATACTAGCATCAGAAAGGCCATCTAACGCACCTCCAGGTATAGCCTGTACCGTCCCATTTAAATTATTGAATTTGTAATCAATATTTTGAACCGTTAATATATTTGGCGCGGAAGTTCCGTTTGTGCGGACTACCGGATAAGGATCATATAAAACACCGGCTAAATTAGATTGTACTAAATTTGTTGCCGTTGCTGTGTTCGGAACCCAAGTTTCATTTAAAATTGTGTTTGATATAGATCCCATAGACGAGGCTGGCGAAACTATCGCACCAGCAAACAAGCCTAAAAATAAAATTGCTACAAAGACGGCCCCAATTTTTGACATGCAGAGTATTAGATGCCAAGATATTAATATTTTATGGGAAACGTTAATATCTATATAAGGTTATATTGGAGTATGGATAATGCGAATTTTTTAAATGATTTGGCAACGGAGTGTAAAAACCGAAACATCACACCAAAAGATTTTGTAGAATATGTTATCGAAGCAAAAGAGGGTTTTAAAATCACAAAACGAGGACTGGGAAAGGCTGCGGCCCTCTTAGGCGTAGGTGCTTTGGCTGCAACTGGAACGGCTGCGGCATCGACGGCACAGGGAATTGTAGAGTGCAATATTGTAAAAACTGAATCGTTGCAAACTGACACTATCGAAATTGCTGATCTTAGTGCGGACGTTCTAGACCTTCAAAATATAAATCGTATGGTATTACCCCTCTATGCCGGGACTAATCCTAGTACAGTAGTGGGGGATTTTTACTACGATACCACGAGCGATTAAAAAATATTAAAATGGTACAAATTGGAACTGTTAAAGTTTATACGGCAACGGGGATGCAAGAGCTTCCTGTATTCGAATTGGGAGACTCAGGCGCCGATATTTACGAAATCCTAAAAGTAAGGGTTGATGGCAACGTCGGATTTATACCAATGGCTAACCCCGCAGGCGGAACCCCTGATAGACCCTTCTTGAAAGTCTACAGTGATGTTGGTGGCGGGACGGTCTTAGAAGGCCATAGTGCTGCGGCTTTTGCTCCGACATTTACGACTATAGAAGATTTCTCAGCTCTAAATACGGCAAACTATCAGTTAAATTACAGTGGCGGGCTATACACAACCGTTGCAAGCCCTGTTAGCATATCTCCCAATTCCGCCAAACACGAATCGACCACAGCAGGAACTTTAATAAGTACAAATGGGTCAACAACACTTCCGGCTTATCCTGCTGTCGGAGATACCATCAAGTTAGATATTTACATGAGTTCGACCGGTGCAACTTATCAACAAATTATTCTGTACTTTGGAACGGGGGCGGCCAATAACCAGACATATCGAATGCAGTTAGATTATAAAGGAAACTCTGCGTTATATGCCGTAGCTACAGGAGGAAGCCCAAGTACACTAGATAGCACTACGTTTAGCAGCAGGCCTGTTGGGACTTGGTTAGAGCTTTCTATTGACTGGAAAGATACCGTCGGAAGCACAACGACCATAGATTGTATTGATAAATCTACGGGCCTTTCTATACTTACTGCACCTTTATCAAGTACAAACTCAGCTCAAGACGGAAATAACGGCATAGGGTTCTACTGCAAATCGGCTTCTTCTAGCCCAATTTATTTAAATACTTTGAGGTTTACAACCTGATGGATAAAAAAAGAATAAAAAGAGTTGTTGTAATTTTTATAGGTCTGCTTCTTTTCTCGACTGTTGCCGTCGGTGCGGTTTCTTTTTTCTCAGCTACGGCGGGAACGAGTTTTACTTCAAGTGCTGATGGTGTCCGAGTTGAACTAGGCACAGATCAGATTTTTCCGACATCAACAATTTTTCCAAATTCTTCTGCCGTGACGTTGCATAATACGAGTTTTATCGGGTCTAATAGTACTGTGTTAATGGCGGATCAGTGGAATGGAACAATAACGGGGTGGGTAAATACGAGCCTTTTAACTGTCGGTTCACCCAATAGTTTGGGCGTCCTCATAATTGCACCTGAAAACAATACCTTGACAAAATACACTTTAGAAGGAAACGGGGCTTTTCAAGGTTTCAATTTTACAAACACTCAAAAAGCAGATGGTAAAGAGGATTTTTGGTATAAGAGTAACCAAACAGGAAAAATAATAATTGGAAATCTTACCAGTGGGACAAGTTATGGGGCGGTGGATACTTTGACAAATGCGGCACTTGATGTTGCTGTGGCGGATAGTTTTGGTTACGCAAATATGGATGCCATGCCCGCTAGAGGCGGTGCGCACATTCGGGTTGAAGAAGTAGGAACTTTGTACCTTAGAAATGCCACTAGTCCGTGGGGACTCATTAACACGCCATCTACGGCAACAATTTTGTTTTATGAGAACGTGGATTCGGACGAATTAACTGTGGTGAACAAGACCGTTACCGGAGGAATAATTGATCTCACCGGCCTCCCTCTTACCAGTTCTTTTATAATACAAACAAGTGATATTTACGGCGCAGACGGTACACAAACACATTGGGCAAATACCGCCCTTTTACCAGATATAAGCTCTCAAAGTGCGGTCTATGTTTTGCCAACATTTGAAGCAGACGGAACCGTGTTAAATACGGTTACTTGGCAGATTTTAGACAGTACCGGGCTATTTGGAGCTGATGATTCAAACGAACTTACAGTGCAATCGGCGATAAATGTTAGTTCATTTTCACCGCCAGAAAACCCAAGTGGTTATTTGTGGCAAACTGTGTCAGGAACAAAAGTGGGGTCTAGTAATATTTTCAACACTTCTCTTGAGCATCAACACCGCTACAGGGTGAAAATCAAGTCTAACAATGGTGAACGCTCGCTAGGGACTTTTGTGCCGAGTGTGGTAAGCAGCACTGTGCAGTTAGAAATTAAAAATGTTAACTTCACGGCGACAACTGGAAAAGTTGGCTATGTTTGGAACGCTTCGATGACAGAAAACCCCACTTTCCGATTTGCAATTGACAATAGTAGAAATAATGCTTTTAACCTGTTATGGAATGTGAGCTATCGAGACAATGGAACATTAATTCACAATTCGGGCGGTAACTGTACACCTACCCCTTGTGGGGTTTTTCAGGAAACGATTCCGATTGATAATTCTGCCGCAAATAGTACTTTGTTTATGGAGTGGTCAGCTATAACCAATAATGGCCTATATATCGGTGGGAAAGGAATATACAGCCGGTTAGATGTGTTGATGCCTGTCCCGTTATCATCAAGTGTTAACGCATCGTGGTTAGGTTTAGTAGCAATAATGCTGCTGACCATAGTAGCCGCTTCTTCGGGTGGTGTCGTTTCAGTGGGATTAAGTTCAGTTATAATTTCAGTTTTCGCGGGAATTCTCTGGGCACTTCGGATTTTAGTTTTCCCCGGTTTAAGCATGGCTCAGTCTGGGGGAATTGTGTTCTTGGCCCTCATGATTTCGGTCTTTTTCCTAATTGGAGGAAGAAATTAATGGAATTGAAACAGCTTGCATTTTCAATTGTGATGTTAGGGTTTATCTTAAACATGTCCTTGTTTGCTGTTGCAAGCTCTGGTTTTGGGGAAATAGTAGGAATAAATGTGGGCATGGATAGTCAATCAATGGACAACATAAACGAGAAAGCGGAAAAAGTAGAATTGGCTACCAATTCATTTGAGTCTTTTCTAGCAAATATTCAACTAGTCACTGTTTTTTCTGGAATCTATGATTTCATATTTATATGGCCAAACACACTTGCTAGTTTGCCAGGCGTACCCAATTGGGTATCATCCATGCTCGGTATGCCATTAACCATCGCTTGGTTGGCAGGCCTGGTTTACCTCATTTCAGGTCGGGTGCTTTAGAATGGGATGCGCAGATATGACCACAGGGTCAGAAATTGGGGCTGTTAATGCCGGTGAGTTTTGGTATTTATTATGTCCCTATGAATCCGCATTTGGTTCCCAAATCGGGTTTGCGGTGGTCATCTTAGGGATTATTGCCGTGGCAATTGCAATTCAAAATAAATCTGTCGTGCCTGCGCTAATCTGGGGGATTGTAGGGGGGTCGGCCATAATTCTTCAATCCAATATAGAATTTGGACTCTATTCTCAGATTTTATACATTGGAACAGTGGTAATTTTATCGATTGCAATTTATACTTTGCTTCGTCGGATTTCACGCAGCTAAACATCATAGGTTAGGTAAAAATGGAGATAGCACAATATATAATCTGGTTCGGTTTTTTCCTTGCAGGGACATATGCACATGAAGTTGCCCACTTTTTTATTGCGGCGATTTTAAAATTATCACCTAGGATGGATCTTTGGAAATTGGAAGTTTCTTACAATTACACCCCTATTGATTGGAAAGTCCGATTAATAGGGTTGGCGCCATTGATACTAGGAATTATATATTTTTGTTTTGAAATATTATACATCACTGTTATGGGTGGATCTTTCAGGATTCAAACAATTATATTTTTGATAGCGCTGTTAATAGGCACCTCACCAGGGGATTTGTCGGTTTCAGTTGCCAGAAGGGGCACTTGGCAGGCATATGATGACATTTCACGAGGGGTAAGGCTAATAACTGCTGGGATTATGATAGGGGTGGTATCTTGGAGTTTAAAATTTATTCCGAGTGAAAACCTTGCAATTGAAATAATTAAAGGCGCACTGGAAGTTTCAAGTATTGCGGTTATAACCGTTGGGGCGGCTTTTTATTTCTGGGATTTTTCACAAGAAGATTGAAAGTCACTGAAACCGCCTTTTAGTCATCATTTACAGACTCGCGCTTATGAGTGGGAATATTATTTTTATTCTTATAAGGCAAGAGTCTGTCTTCCCATGTTAATAATTCTGGGGTGAATCCTGCTTTTTGTATCAAACCGCTTCTTGTCCAATGATAGGTTATTACCGACCATGAAGGGCTAAATATAAATGCAATCCAATAAGGCCATGCTCTTTTATCTAATCCATGAGTTTTTTTCAGATTAACCGCATCAGCGTGTAAGAACCACATGGCGGATAATTCGGTTAATAGGATAGTTAATATGATGACTCCTATCAATACACCCATCCACCATGACCCAATGCCATTGGTGGGATAAAAGATGGATAAAATAATGATAAATAATAAAATTATCGGAAGTGGATACAGAAAACATTTCCACATTCCAGCGAAATACCTTCCAGAAACCACGGTATTATTTTTATTCATAATTTTCCCGCGCGATAGTTTTCTTTTTCTAGGTTTTCGTGAATAATGTCTTGGCGCTGCATTCTTAGATCTAACATTGAAGTAAGTAAGTTATGTGCAGCGATTCTAATTGAGTAAGACGGGTGATATCTTTGGAGTTGGTCTAAATATTCATTGTGTTCTAAAACATATTCGTAAGTTGGCGTATCTTGATCTTCAGGTAATGGGGGAATAGTTGAATCCTTCGTGATACGGTAATCATATTTGTTGTTTAATTGGGTGAGTGTTGTCATAGATTTTAATTTGCGTGTAAGTTTTATGCACGCGCGCCAAATAAAACTTTCTACCGGAGAAGAAACCAGTATGACATATGTAACCCGCTTGCGCAGCAATGCCAATAAAACTGACAGTCACAGAAGGTGGCTCCATGATTGAAATGGATGAGATCGAATCCCCAGAATGGGAAATGAGCAAAGAAAAATTTATTGAAATTTGGACTGCAATAAATAAAATCCAAAACAGACTTGACGCGGTTGACATGATTACAAGTAAGGAAGCGACTTCTTTAATTAAATTGTCCAGTTTTGGAAAAGATGAATTTGACGTTTATTTAAAATCGGGGGCGGGCGGGCATCTATTAAAGGATGAGATAAGGGCATTGCGCATAATACAAAACTATGCTGAGATGTGCGACACTATCCAGGTTCCAAAATTTGACGCTAAGGGCCGTAGAAGATATGGCGGGGGTAAATGTACAGAAATAAAATTTGTTAGGACTGGTAGCCCAAGGTTAAAAAATAAACTTGGGAATTTGGGGGGCGGTGAAGTCCATTCCAATTTAATTAAACGGGCGCTGCAAAAAGTAGAAGATATCGACCCTAGTTATTATGTGGTGAAAAACCGGTTAATTAATAGAAATCCATTAACCAAATTTGAAGTTTTTATCGGTGAGAAGAAAACGGAAACATTGCTGTTAAAAAAATCTGAACATTTAGATGAAAAATACCCGTATTTATTCCAGAGTACTTAAGCTTGAGAGCGCGTCTATGATGTTGCCCCTATTTCTCCGAAAGTATGCTAGGGTTGCAACATATTCGCTCTTTTTGTCATATATTTCACTAATAATAATAATATATATAGGAAAACTTATTATATATAGAGAAACATCACGTGACCCAAACAATAAATCAAACACGCCCAAAATCCATCAAGGGGGTGTGACAAATTCCCGTTAGGAGGGGCAACATCATAGACGCGCTCTCAAGCTTAAGTACTCTGGGCGCTTATATGCCCTCAGTGGCACGAAATGAAACAGAAGAAGAAATAACTGTTTTTCGTAAAAAAACCACGGAGAAAAAAAAACTGTTGTCATAACTGAAATTCTCTCCTTAAAAGTGCCACAAACAATTATCACATATATATTCACTTTAGCGGGTTAAAATATGTGATAATGTTCTTTTTTTCTGTCTCTGCTAAACTCTACCATTATTTTATATATTTGCGGCCCCAAATCCATTCATGAGCATTAACAAAATAAAATGCCAGGCCCATTAATAAACTTACCCAACGACCCAAATAATAGAAAAGGCAGTGAAAAAGACCGTGGGAGCGGTTTGTATTATAAAAGGTCTGGAGGTACATATTCAAAATACACGAAGGAAAAGGACAGCGTTTATAACTCAGCCCAGAAGAAAGGCCGTTATAAAGTAGATCATAAAAAAGGAAATAAGGGATCTTCAAAAGATCCATACAGACACACGCACGATTTCTTAAGCACGGATTCAGGAAAGGCACGTTCTAAAAAACAAGCAGAGTGGCTAGCTTTGAAAAAGAAAGCTGCCAAAACAACAGTGGCCACAAAGACAAAGAGAAAGGCGCCCAAAGCTTCCCGAAAGAAAGACTACTCAAAAAGCCGCAAATATGCAAAACAGACAGCTCCTAAGAG
>TARA_R110002110_G_scaffold415858_1_pt1 | contig 25024 bp, 20 predicted proteins | sample TARA_R110002110 | Tara Oceans TARA_R110002110 (sample SAMEA4397330) | marine metagenome | biome: Polar Biome; feature: [SRF] surface water layer (ENVO:00010504); material: water (ENVO:00002006), including particulate matter (ENVO:01000060) such as... | depth 5 m
GTTTCAGAGGCTAACTACGTGAGATTCGTGGGGATCACTCAGTGTATCTACTCTTTAATCTCACTAGACATCAACCCAACACAGTGTACTTCCACTCATGCTCTTAACAAAAACATCAACTGAAAATAATGCCCTAAAACATATAAACCTATATTAAACAGTAAGTTAAACAATAATATCTCTTTTGCGTCCCAAAAAAAATTATTTAAATACTTTTATTTATTAAGTAAAAATAACTTAACCTACAACAAATTTTGTTATCTAACATATAATGTTAAGATATAGGTAATAAATTAATTCAAATTGATGGTGAATATGACGATAAAACTATCGGCTAATGTTCAACAGCACCTGGCCGCTCAAGGTGTGAGCATAGCCAAAATTGCAGAACTACAACAATCAGAACCCCCGCCTCTCGGTGGTTTTTTAGATATCGCTCTAGGTCAACCATTAACCAGACAGTTTAGCAATGAAAGCAGTTTATTCAACCCGTTTGTTGACAAACAATTGGTCGTTGTCAATGAGCAGATTTTTTTATTGGATTCAGGTTTGGGACAAGGTAACTTTGGAGCGGTTTATAAAGGCGTTAATTTAGAAACGGGCGAAGAAAGCGCCATTAAATTTAGCGATGTCTCTAAAGAGGATGATGGTACTTTTTCTATTCCTCTAGAAAACGAACGAAAAACACTTGCCAAAAAAGGGGAGCTGCTTGGCAGCGGGCAAGGCCCCGGCAAAAAATCAGATGATAATAATTGTCATCTCACTATTATGCCTTTGGTCAAAGGGCCTAACCTAGAAGATGCTTTATACAGCAAGCATAAAAACAATGAGGGTGACGTAACACATGTTACAAAAAACGACTTACCATTAGTTGAAAAATTAATTATCGCGGCACAAATGCTAGACGAGCTAGAAGATTTGCACAACCTGGGCGTATTACATCGGGATTTTAAGCCCGATAATATGCATTGGGATAATGCTAGTAAAAAACTCACTGTGATTGACTTTGGCGAAACACATCACACCGCTAAAGCGATGCCGATTCCTGATAGCTATTCCATAAAAGAAGAGTATCACTCCGGTTCATATTTATACTCATCCCCGGAAGCAATGAATAAAAGAGAGTACAGTGTAAAGTCGGATGGTTATTCGGCTGGTTTAGTATTGGCAGATTTATTTTGTGACTACAATCTTCTCCAAGATAAGAACGATAAAGCACAAATGCCAGAGTTCAAATTTGAATCTGATCGTAATCCCGCCGTTATCAAAGACTTATTAACCTCGATTGCCCAAAAAGGCTCAACCGCTGATATGAACAGCTTTATGGCGCAAGCAGTCTTTGCCGGTGCTATTCGCCCACTGGTTAATCCAGATCCATTAGCTAGAGCGAATATAGGTTCAGCTGCTAAACAGATAAAACTGGTGGCGACTAGCCTATTGGCTGCCAAAAATGCTTCTGATTTAGGCTTATCAAGTGAAAGCGAGAAGTTTCAGCTCATTACAAAATTTAATAGCTCGTTGGCAGAGAAAAAAATATCGTTAATCCTTAGCGATCCTGATAACCAAGCTTTTTTAAGCAAGTATAATAAGTCGGCCATTATAGGGGCCTCACATCATATTGCAGATGCCTTAAAAACATTACAGGAAAATCTAGCCCAAAAGAATTATGCAGCGGATTCACCTACAAAAGATTTTAACCAAAACATTGAAATAGGCAAAGCCGTTATGGCTTTGGAAAAGGAATTGGCATCAATACCTCAAGACCACAAGTGTGTACGAGAGGTTCAGGCAACCTTAATCGACATGCAAAAAGATATTAATTTGAATTCTTCGATCGCATATGCCCAACTACAATCTTTAAAGGCAGACAAAAACAATTCCCCTAATATAGAAAGTGGTATAAATTCGATCATGGCAAAAATACAGAGCTTCCACGAAGCAGGGAAAATCTCTGAACCCAAATCGCAAGCAACCATCGTTACGAATATGGATCAAATTGTTGCGAGAATGGATGAGGATGGCGTTAAAAACAAACATCAAGAAAAAGTGATTGCTTTATTTGAAGGTATCAAATCTGATTTGAAACTGCCTGCCGTTCAAAACCGGCAGGCTCTCCCTGTTGCCGCTGCCAGCAGTTCTTCGACTCCAGATGCCTCAATAGCCGCCAGCAGCTCTTCCGCTGCGCCAGTGCCTTCGCTAGATTTAACAAAAATGAAAAGCTCTGACGCCACTTTTTCACCCAGACCAGGTGCACCCCAGCCACGAGAGCTCACTATCGAATCCGCTCGAGCGCCTCTAAAGCAAAGAGGAGATGGGGCTGAAACCGAAAAACGTCTACCCACTACTAAAGAGAAAGAAGATTCAGGCTCGCCATCTGTAAAGTTTTCTGATGAGCCTCCAAGCCGCCCAAGAAAAGAGACGGCAGCCTCAGTGCTATCTAATTTCCAAAATTATAAGGAAAAAACTAGAAATAACCGAGTCCAAAAACCAGGTGCTGACTCCACTTTTCCCAAAGAAGAAGCGGCACCAAATAAACTCAAAAGATAAAAGTTTAATCTTATTATAAGGTCAGTCGTCTTAAATTAGAGGACACATCCTGAGATGCTTCTGCCTCAGGTTGAATACTCGTCCCCGCCAATGTTTCGCATAATTGCTTTAGTTGAAGAATAGGGTTGAGTTGCCTTCTAACTACCTCTTCAAAATCATGTTTAATATCTTCTGCACTGGAAATATGATTGATATCTAAACAAATCAAAGGTAACTCATCCGCTACTTTCAACTTCTTTAAAAAATACTTTAATCCAGATTCAGATACGGGGTTATTATCTAACCAAAGTGAGACCAAGCCTGTGCTAGGTAATAACTTATCCGCAATGCAAGCAAAGCTTTTATCGGATAATTCATTATGTCTGAGATCTAATTTTCTTAAATTTTTAGCTTGTGCAATTGAAGGCGCAACTTCTAAAAATAAGTCATCTTGTAAACGAGAATGCTGCAAAGTTAATTCTGTAATATTATCTAAGCTATCAAAGACTATTTGAAAGCCTGATTCATCCAACTTATTGCCATTTAAAATTAAGTGGGGTATTTTCGCAACATTAACAGCTTGCAGTAGTTGTGGTAATGATTCAGCTGTAATATGACAATCACCCAAATTGATATATTGAAACCCTAGTGCTGCGCAATCCTGGATGGCGACACAAATTAATCCGACTGTATCTTTATTTATTGGATTACAGGAAAAATCTAAGCCAGTCAATTTTTTGCCTACAGGTAGCTGAGCAGCAAAAGAAGCTATCCGGTTAGAGATGACATCAGATTGGCCCGCTAGAATATTCTTTAAATCTAGCTCGTCTACCTGATATTCTAATTGGTTGCCTATTGCGCCATATACCGACATATTGTCTCCGAAGTACCTAAATATAATATTGTTGTCACAATTGTATCGCAAAATTATCTTTTGGGAATATCTATATTGAACCCATTAGACGGTATCCCTCTCCAAACGGACGAAGGGTATTATATTGTAACGAAAGTGTAATTACTCTTTATTAGAGGTTGGCCGTTTAAATCATTTTCATTGGATTCACTGGCCACTCTAAATATCGAACTCATAAAATGACGGTGCGGGATCAACGAGTATATCTTGAACAGGTTGCTGCGCCATAAAAGGCTCAAGGGTCTCCTGAATGGTTTCTTGTATAGGCACTTCTGCATTAACTTCCCCTACAAAAAGCCAAGATAAAAAACCTCTTACCATTGAAATCATTTCAGAGCGTATAGATAATTCTTCGTTAATTATCTGATGTTGTTCTTTTATTTGATTGCTAAAATAGTCGAACTCATTATATTGCGTCACATGGCCAAAAGGTTCATCTGGCGCAAAAAAACCGCCTTCTATTTTATGCGGCAGCCCAATAATACGCGCAATGTCATCGGCCATCATCATGTAAATATCTTGAAAAAAATCTTCCTGACCTGAAAATATAGTTTGTTTCACAAAATTAATGTCGATCAAATCAGGCGATAGATTATTATATAGTTGATAACCCGCTTGTTGTACCCAGTCACCTTCAGAATAACCAATATTCGCTATAATTTTAATAGCATCTTCAGATAAGGCATTTGCAAGCAACTTTTCTTGCAAAAGCTGAGTCGTATCATAATTCGAACCTGGCGCATTAAATGACGTACATTCGATACTGCTGACATTGCTGAAACTATTACTTTCTAAATGATCATTCAATAAATAAATTAAAAGATGATTGGCATCTGCACCACCTAAACTATGGCCTGTGATTTCTAATGTGACATTCTCAAGATCTTGAATGCTCTCTTTTATGGCCTCTAATAGCTTGGGATGCTCGCGACTAAATTCTGTGTAACCTGATCCTAAAGGATCTAATACACGATAAGCTGACGGTTCATCATAAACGCCTGTAAAACAAATTTTTATATGTGTGTTATCAGAATTTTGTGGGACACAAATATAACAATCCAAACCTTTATGTTCGGTTTGTATTACCATGACCTGATGCGTTTCCCATGCCCCCTCAGAGGTAAATAATGGGATCTCTGATTGATGCTCAAATTGACCAGAATCTACAAGTCCACTTAATTCATAAGCCTTATTGGCAATATAAGCATTTGAAGCGAATTTATTTCGCATTTCATCACTGATATGAGACTGCATATATCACACCACATAAGTTAGAAACTAGAACAACTTTACTGTATGAAGCTTTCTGCGTCAACAAACCTGATTGATTTAAGCTAGTTAGATAGTTTTAATGTAAAAAGGGTAGAAAGCCAAACCAAACACGCTCGGCTTTAATTTGAAATATTTTTATCCCTAGAGGATACCCAACGGTTAAAATATCAAAGTGGTACTTTACCTGCCCGCAGCCTTTAGCTCCTCTTAATACCAGGTTTATAATATTAATTTTTTATAAACAGGCATTATTATGGCTTAAGGCGTCTATCACTAACACTTTCACCATAAGCATTAACAATATATTCTAAGTCGTCCCCTTATTACATCCAGCGTCTAAATGGTAACCTAAGCTCGTAGCACCACAAAAGGTAGATATCTTACAACTAGTCAGGACAATTTATTAAGCTAGCAAGTCTTTTAAATACTCTGAAATTACAGTTTGTCTGACAACATATTATGGTATTTTGTGGCAACGACAGGAGTAATTATCAATTTCTATACTATGTTGCTTTGTGTTTCAATATTATTACTGCCTTTGAGATATTAAATTTTATTTTTTAACTCAAGTTGTCATTACTAATAATTAATAAAATAATAATAAAACAATAAAAGCAGACACATAATCCCGCTGAGTTTAGGCACAACAATTATTATAAAGGAGGGTCTCAATATGACCCCATCTAAGAAAAAACCTTCTGTATCTTTATATGTTGTAAAAAGAAGCCAATCATCACAAAACCAAATGAACGCACTGCACCAAAGATGGCAGCAAATTAGAAAATTAGAGCGTAATCATGTGCATATTGACGAATGCAAAAATCAATATGACTTTATTAAACAAGCATTGGAAGAACAAAACAAAAATGTTCGGTTAGACAGTGCAAAAAATGATGCCGTACATTAAGTTTTTTTGAATCAGACAATATCCCAGTCTAAATAGGATGGGATGAAGTAAGCAGTGGCCAAGCCCTATTAACGAGACGCGAGTATGAAATAACTCAAATATTTCGTACTCGTGGCTAAGCTGGAGCTACTATGATTGAACTAAACCTTCAACAAACTCAATGCGTTGCCGCAGGTTTTTTAACCAACCTCGATCTTGAGTTGAATGACCAACAAATGAAATATCTTAAAACGCGTTCTCTTGTTGGCTTACTGTCTGGCGTCATCCTTGGTCTCAATTTAACACCAGAATATTTTCTATTAAGTAGTTTGGCAGGCTTTATGGGCGGGTTTTCTATTGGCACAGTCGAAGCATGGGCATGGTCTTATTAGTTAAGTTCTGTTAGCATTCTCAGCTATTTGTAGACACTGAGCATGAGAGCTAATGAAACCAATTTCTTTACCCCAATTTACACTTGAAAAAAATACACTACAAGACCAAGTCATACTGATCACAGGCGCTTCTCGTGGACTAGGTCGTTGTCTTGCCCTAAAAGTCGCGGAGTATGGCGCGACAACAATACTAATGGGCTCAAACCTAAAGAAGCTTGAATCCGTTTATGATCAAATTGTAGATAACGGCTGGGTTGAGCCAGCTTTACAACCTATTAATTTCTTAGGTGCTGGCCCTAAGGAAATTCAAGATATCAGTCAAAGCGTAAAAAAAATGTTTGGCCGCTTAGATGGTGTAATACATAATGCTGCCAAGTTGGGTCAAGTATGCCCTATTGCTAACATGCCCCCCCACAAGTGGCAAGAAGCCATCCATGTCAATCTTAACATTCCTTTTATGTTGACCCATAGTTTATTACCCTTACTGTCTAAAAGTGATAAAGCAAAAATTATTTTTACCGGCGACATGAACACCCAACCAGCACAAGCTTATTGGAGCGCTTATGCCGCAAGCAAACAAGGCGTGACTGCGATATCTCAATCCTTAGCTGAAGAACTCGAAGGCACAAATATCCAGGTAAACTGTGTTTATCCCCCCGAATTACGCACCTCGCTCAGAGTAAATCATTTCCCTGGGATCAATCCAGAGAGTTTCATTGCACCAGAGTCAATTACACATAATTATATTTATTTACTCAGCAAGCAATGTACTTTGCATGGACGAGATATAGCACTCTCTGTTTAAAGGAAAATTTCCAACCTACCAGTCCTTGGCTATACTTATTATAGAGGTAAAAATTAATACCTGAATAAATATCAAGGACTGATACAAACATGCAAAATTCTCCCAAACCTCAAATGCAGGTGGATGAAACTAAGACAACAATCAATATCGAAGCATCGCAACTTAAAGATAAGTTAACCTATTCCCCTTATCAATTAAGCTTTATATTACAGTCCTCTTTAAACTTATATGAGATTTTAAAACGTTTTAATGCAGAACTGAATAAAGTCATCGCCTATCAAAGCTTGCACTATTACCACAGTAAAACCAAACAGCAGTTTGAATTGGGTAAATTACACTACCACCAAGCACGTTATCAATTAAAAATCGAAAATCTAGATTTAGGCGAATTAACCCTCAGTAAGAACGTACCCTTTTCAGAAGAAGAACTCTCAATAATAGAAAGTGCGCTTGTTCAATTATTATTTCCAGTTAAAAATGCTTTGGCGCATGAGCAAGCTATCAAATTAAGCATCACAGATCCTTTAACTAAATTAAACAATCGACAAGGCTTTGATATAGCTTTGAGTAGAGAAGTTGAATTCTCTAAAAGACATCGTTCTAATACATCATTACTGGTTATAGACTTGGACAACTTCAAAAACATTAATGACACATATGGCCACCTTGCCGGTGATGCCGTATTACATCAATTTGCAGATAGCTTAAGAGAGCTACATCGACAAACAGATATGATTTTCCGTTATGGTGGAGAAGAATTTACAATTATTTTATCTCATACAGCGGAAAATGGCGCTATGCAAGTCGCCTCTAGAATTTGCCAGGCGATATATGAGACTCAATTTAAATATGAAGGTACAGTCATCCCTGTCACCGTCAGCATTGGTGTTAGCACTCACCAAACAACAGAAAACAGTAAATCACTATTTTCCAGAGCAGATAGTGCTCTGTACGCCGCTAAATCAAATGGCCGCAATCAAGTTAAGATGAGCTAGAGAACATTTATATGGGGCTCTATCATGCCAGTAAGAGGTAATCTAGAGCATTAAAATCCCCTATGCTAGGCTTCACTGGCATCGTCTGATCATGTGATCATTGCCAACAGGGTCTTTAATCGTGCTTAGTGAATTAGCCTCGCTCAGTGGGGTCAGGGAATCTAATGAAACAAGTATAGTTAGGAAAAGTCTCCTGTTACATCATAATATGGATCACTGCCAAACAAGGCTGAATTCGCACCACTAAGGGTATGTCTAAATGTGGAATCTTAGCAATAAAGAATTAGAAAAAATTATTAATGTTTCAGATTCAGAACCTTATAATTTTAGAGCGCAATTTTTCTTCGGTAAAGGTATTGATGGACTATTAAGCGGACTACACCATTTTGATGAAGCCCATATGGCTAGTAAGGGCACATTAGTCACACTAACAAGAGCAGAAACTGGAAATAAACGAATACGGGTTTATCAAGGAGATGAGCCGTTTACTTTACAACCACGTGATATGTTTGCAAGGGCTTTACAACATGCGGATGCCATGATTAGAATCGCCGAATTAGAAAACATAGATCTTAATGCAGAATTCATAAAAAACCAAATACAAACCTTTCTTCTAGAAGCGGATAAAGTCAATGAGAGCATCCAAGGCACAGCTTCGCCCAAAGACTTTGACCAAGCAAAAAAAGCTAGTTTAGTGTTTATTAGTGCGATGGCAAAAAATTTAGCCGATAAAAGATTCGCGCTTGTGACTACCCCACCAACGAATCCTAAAGAGCTTGCAGCATTTCAAAATAAATTATACCTGCAAGCCTTTGCCGATATTAAAAAGGGAACAGAATTATTCGGAATTTTGACGCCTTCCGAGGACATGGTTTGTACTGTCACAAAAAGACATGATATCAATGGTCAGCCAGATGGCCACACCCTGCAAATCAGTGAAAAAATAACATTTAATAGTAGAACGCTAGATGCATTTGAAAAGAAAAAAGCATGGTATCAACAAGGCAAGGCAAAACATGGTGTTTGGTTTGAACAATATATGGAAAAGCATTTTTCCCAGTTCATTCAATCTTCTCCACCGTGTACGACTAGAGATACCCCAAATGCCTCCAATGCTTGGTATGAATCGACTTATCAATATAATGACACTCAGCCTGAAGGCGAAAAAATAGTCCATTTAGAGCAAAAAGATAGAGCGGCTATAAGTGCCCCCTTTAATATTAAAAACAAAGAAGCTCAAGTTCAGATGGCTGCAGAAAGTATGAAAGGATTATTTCCAAAAGACCGTCTAGAAGCATTTGCAAACAATTATATTGAACAATGGCAAGGTTTAATTGATCCTAATTCCACTGATCCGATTGTCATTCCTTTAATGCACCAGACTTTACTTGCCCCTGGGATTCCGGGCTTGCAGTCTGCTGATGTCGCCATGCTCGGCGTTAAAGAAAAGTCGAACAAACAACTTGCAGAGTATCTTAGTCAGCAAAATATAAGCATAAATGGACGTCCCGTTCAATTTGAATTATTACAAACCAATAATTGTATCAATATGTGGCATCCAGCCATTATCCCTAATAGCTGCGATATTCATGATTCAAATAAGCTCTTCAAACACGCTACAAATTTAATTTCAAATCTTACCCGCCTAGATCTGACACAAAAAGATTCCGCAGATTTGCAACAGGTATTGAAATTTTTAAAATCAAATAACAGCTCCTTATTGGGCCTTGAAAAATCACCAAATAAAAAACAGAAAAAGGCAATACAAAGCTTAAGTGACAAGCTATTTCATGGTGAGCTCAAAAATACAAAAGGGGAGCCCATCTTTTCATCAACAAAACAAAAAAATTTATCTCTTATGCTGCAGGCTTCTGTCAACCTAAAAAAACAAAATCATGAGGGCACATTTCAGCGTGCTATGCGAAAATTTAAAAATGCCGCACGGATTAGAGGATTTTCATTTGCGGCTCCGATAATAGGGTTGTTAGCAGCGCCTGTACATGTCGCTATCTATGCATTTAAAGTCTCTAGAAGGTTAAGAACCTATTTTAAAGATGGTGCGCCCCCCTTATTATCTGAAGTGCTAATGCCATCCAGGAACCAACAGTCCTTTAAATCAGCCTATGAAAGTATTTTGGCATATCAAATGGGTGGCAGAGTTTTTGGTGGGTGCAAGAGTGCTTTTGATAGAGAAGGCGAGGCAAACGTGAATAAGACCGCCATGGTTGATAGATTCTTAAGAACAGGGAAATTAATTGGCAGTCAAGCATCTTATAAGGAGCATTATGATTATATTAACTCGGATGTTAAACGTGTCGAAGAGTCAGGTCATCAAAACCGAATCGCTGCGCATGTAGATAGAATCGGTGCTCGAAAAATGTGGGAAACAAGAACGCATGCCTGGGTGAGCTCTGATTCAGACCATGTTAAAATTACGAAAGGGAATTGTGCTAAATTCAGGAAAATCAAAAAACCCGTAACCGGTGATGCTGAGCAAAAGATGAAACAACAGTATTTCAATAATATCACTGTTGCAGCGCAACTGTCATCTAGCCTAAGCGAAACAGGATCATTAGGCTCTGGAGCGGAGCGTCGTACAGTGCTAGCGGCTCATAAACCGCCACAGTCTCATACTTTGAGCGAAAAAAAGCCTTTAGTTAGGGATGTGGAGCACAGCTCCAAGTTAGCAGCACATAGATCCCCTTCTAGTCAAGGTTCAAGCTTGCTTCCCAAGAAAAGGGCTCTAACATCTCAATTTGGAAGTTATAATCAGCATCAAGATTCATATGACATTATTGGCAAGCAAAGTCACGCAACGATCGCCCAACTACAAAAATATTTGGAAAATGAACAGAACATAAGCAAACATAATATATCCAAGATTAATGAAACCTCTATCGAAAATAATCCTGCATTAGAAATCACCTTTAATAAAGGGGCTTCTAAAAACCCTGTTCCAGTCTATGCACAAGAATATTTTGAGTCTGACTCTGTTAATGACCCAAAACCCAGTGTTCAGTATTTTACGAAACAAACCAAAGACTCAGCAAGTTATGAGCATACTGTTCGAAATGCATGCAAACTGGCTATTGAGTTGGCGACTGAAGGGACTGAGTTCAATTTTGCTAAAACGCCAGCTGATAAAAAGCTTATGGTACTAGAAATTATGCAGGAATCTATCTTAAATGCCATTCAGCAGGGAAGGTTTACTGAAGAAACTTGTCCTAAAATAGTTGGAATTCCAAAAAGCAAAGAAAGTAGTCGACCTAAATCGGATCGCAGCTGAAAGTGACTGCCCTTATAGCATTAAAATAGGTTCTACCCTATCGTCATAGCTTAAAATAAGAGTATATAAATACATGTAAAACTTCAGACCGAATCTGAAATTTTACATTTTAGGTTAAAAATCACCTATTATGATTTTCAAAGCTATAGTGATGACAAGAGATGATTAGCCGTTTCTGACATGGTAAACCTCGTTGATTGACAAGCTATCCATACCAAAACAGCATCTTCCCCCCTAACCCCCAAAATAGGATTTACGTCTTGATTGCTTTCGTCCCTGGGTTTTAATATCTTTGGCGCGCTCTTGAGATTCTACTTTACGCATGCCGCCTTGGCTTAATTTTTTTGTTTTACTAGATACTTTTGATTTATATTTTCTGTTATCAATTTTGGGTGTATTTTCTTTTTTATCCGCTTTATCTTCTTTGGATGACGCACTTTCATACGAAGCAGGGAATAACTTTAGTTTTGCAACTTTACCCAATTCCATGATTTGCTTTTTATTCAGTACTTCAACCGCACCTGGTTTTAAATTCGGCATTAAAGCAATAGGGCCATAGTGTGTTCTGATCAAACGAGATACTTTGGCACCCTGGCTCTCAATTAATCTACGCACTTCGCGGTTTTTACCCTCTTTCAGAGTTAACTCATACCACATATTTTTCATTTTATCTTTATCTTGACTTAAATAAAGTGGCTGAATGCTGTCTACTTTTAGAAGCTCATCTTCACAACGTACGCCTTTAATCATATTTTGCAATGCGGTTTCTGACAGCTTGCCAAACACGCGCACACGATAGCTACGAGACACTTCATAACTAGGGTGCATTAAGCGATGCGCCAAATCACCATTATTTGTGAATAATAATAATCCACTGGTACTAACATCCAATCGACCCACACTAATCCAACGGCCATTAACTTTAGGCAAGGATTGATAGACCGTTCTTAAATCTGTTTCTCCCCGCGTACAAATTTCACCCTCAGGTTTATGATATGCAATAACTTCAAGCATTTGTTTAGACTCTGCGGTATCAACCAGCTTTCCGCGCACAACAATTTTATCTTTATCACTGACACGTTGTCCCAGATGCGCCGCCTGACCATTTACTTGGATTTGCTCCGCCATAATCCAACGCTCTATTTCTCGTCTGGAACCCATACCCAGCTGAGCCAGATATGCATGGATTTTAGGCTGAGGATTCTTGATTATTTTGTTCATCTTCTGCATTGTCATCTTTATTTACTACTTCATCAGTTTTATTTGTGGGGTTGGTTAATATGATTTCAGAGAAATCATCTAAACTGCTAAAAGAATCCGTTTCTATGGTCTCATCCAGAGTTTTGAGCTCGTCTTGCAGTTCATTAGGGTTGTCGCTTGGCTCAGCAGATTTTCTTAAAGCTGCCAGAGCACTCCGTATATCACTATTTTTCTCAGTGGTTAGATCTTTAGAATTTTCAGTGACTTCCATTTCTGCTTCCGCTTCTACTTCAGCATCCAACTCTACATCAATATCTATATCTGTCCCTACTTCTGTTTCCGCTTCTGCATCAACTTCTATAGAGCCCTCTACTTCAGCCTCGGCTGCCATCTCTGTTTCAGCACCGATATCTACTTCTGTATTGATTTCTATTTCTGAGTCTAGTTCCGGCTCTGGATCTGGTTCTATTGCATCAACTTCAAGCTGTGTTGACTCTATATTATCACCTTCCAAAGACTCTACTTCTACATTATTATCATCTAATATGGCTGATTTTTTTTCGTTGTCTGCTTCGTTGTCTGCTTCGTTGCCTGCTTCGTTGTCTTGGTTTTTACCTATATCAGCCTCAGTCGCTAAGGTCTCTTCAGCATTAGGCATCAAAGCTTTTAACTCCGATAGTGGTGGTAATTCCTCTAGTTTACTCAACCCCATATCATCCAGAAAAATTTTGGTTGTCGCAAAAAGCGCGGGTTTACCTGGAACATCTTTGTGTCCCACCACTCTAATCCATTCATGCTCTAATAAAGTTCTCACCATATGCGAACTCACAACAACACCACGAATGGCTTCAATTTCACCCCGTGTAATAGGCTGCCTATAGGCAACCAGGGCTAATGTCTCTAGCAAAGCACGAGAAAGCCGAGTTGGCTTTTCTTCTAGCGTTTTTACAATCGTTGGAGCGCAATCTAACGCAACCTGAAAACGCCAACCAGTCGCCACTTCCGCTAGATGCACCCCTCTATTTTCGTAATGTGATTGTAAAATCACCAAACAAGAACGCACTTCGCCTATTGGCGGCTTAAGAGCGTCTAATTGTTTGACAATTTTCTCTGCAGAAATCGGAACAGCAGAAGAAAAGACTAAAGCTTCTACTTGATTAATCAAGCTAGCGCTCTTAGAATTTGGTTCGCACTCAGAGTCAATAAAATCTTCATCTTCTATCTCTTCTATCTCTTCTATCTCTTCACCTTCTATTGCGCCTGTTTCTGCAGCCGCGTCTACCTCAGAGACGACATCCTCTATGCCAATATCTTCATTTTCATCATCACTTATTGCGCTATTTAGTGTTTCGTTTGTTTCTTCGTTTTTGTCTTCAAATATCATCTGTTGACTCATCGTTTGTGTTTTTAACGGCTTTTAGGTGAATCTGACCAAATACATCAGTTTGAATCATATCAATTAACCCGGCTTTCAATAACTCTAATGTGGCTAAAAAACAGACCACTACGCCCATGCGCCCTTCTGCTAAATCAAAGCAACAAATAAAAGGAATGGATTCCACTGCATTCAATTTATCAAGCAACAAGCTCATTTTCTCTCGGACGGATAGAACTTCTTTCTCAATCTCATAATTTGAAATCATATCGGAGCGTTGTAATACCTCAACAAACACCCCAACCAAAGCTTGTAAATCAAATTTAGGTTTTAAGTGCACAACCTCCATTTCTGGTGGTGCGACTTTTACCGCAAAAATATCCCTATGAGCTCTAGGCAACTGATCAATCGCGACAGCTGCTTTTTTAAAACGCTCATACTCTTGCAGCTGACGTATCAATTTGGCTCTTGGATCTTCTTCCTCTTCCTCATCTTCTGATGGTGGTGTCGGCAAAAGCATTCTGGACTTGATCTCAGCTAAGGTAGCTGCCATCACAAGATACTCGGCCACTAACTCTAACTTTAATTCTTTCATGAGATAGATATATTCCATATATTGCTTAGTGATCTCAGCAACAGGAATATTCAAAATATCGAGGTTATGTTTACGGATCAGGTATAACAACAAATCCAAAGGCCCTTCAAATGCCTCTAAAATAACCTCAAGCGCATCTGGTGGAATATAGAGATCTTGTGGCAGCTCAGTCAAATTCTGCCCTTTAAATACCGCCAAATACTTTTCTTGTTCACCTATCACGATGTGGTAGCCCCATCACGTCTCTGATTTCTTCCATGGTTTCTTTTGCTATATCTCTTGCAGCGTCACAACCTTCTCGTATGATTTCTTTCACCAATTTGGGATTATCAATGTATTGCTGGGCACGCTCTTTAATCGGTCCCTGCTCTTCCAAGATGCCATTAATTAATGTTTTTTTGCAATCTATGCAACCTATGCCTGCTGAAGTACAGCCCGCCCGTACCCAACCTTGAAGCTCTTCATTAGAATACACTTCATGGAATGCCCAAACAGGACATTTTTCTGGTGTCCCCGGATCCGTTCGCCTGACACGAGCAGGATCTGTTGGCATTACTTTTATTTTCTGTGTAACACTTTCCTCATCTTCTCTTATGGCAATAGTGTTATTATAAGATTTAGACATTTTCTGCCCATCTAAACCTGGGAATTTAGAATGCTTGGTCAAAAGTGCTTGCGGCTCAGGTAATATGACCCGACCCGAGCCTTCTAAAAACCCATATAAACGTTCTTGATCACCCAAGGCCAAATTGTTTTGTGCCATTAATAAAGCTCGCCCATGCTCAAGTGCCTGCTCATCACCTAATTGTTGGTATTTCTTTTTAGCGTCTAAATAGAGTTTTTTATTTTTCCCCCCCATTTTCGCTAACGCTGCGGCCACTTTTTCTTCATAGCCCCGCTCTTTACCATAAATATGATTAAATCGACGCGCAATTTCTCTAGTCAATTCTAAATGGGAAACCTGATCCTCTCCCACAGGTACATAACCTGCTTTGTAAACTAATACATCTGCACTTTGTAATAACGGGTAACCTAAAAATCCATATGTGGCTAAATCACGTTCTTTGAGTTTCTCTTGTTGATCTTTATAGGTTGGCACGCGTTCCAACCAACCCAAAGGCGTCACCATCGATAATAAAAGATGCAACTCTGCATGCTCAGGGATTCTGGACTGGATAAATAAATTACAAGATCCAGGATTGAGACCACAAGCTAACCAATCAATTAACATATCCCATACATGTTGCTCAATATCTTCTGGCTCATCATAATGCGTGGTCAGAGCATGCCAGTCTGCCACAAAGAAATAACATTCATGTTCATGTTGCAACTTGATCCAATTTTTCAACACCCCATGATAATGCCCCAGATGCAACGCACCTGTTGATCTCATACCAGAGACGACTCTACGAAAAACTTTTACATCGTTCGAAGGACTACTATCCACTATAATTCCTTAAGTTTTACATCTAATTATTAAACTTGACCTATACCTTGCCTAATTAAGGCTGGCTCATCTTGGGTAAAATCCAAGATAGTCGTCATCTCATTGCCTCGCGTCCCACCATCTAAAACATATTTTATACGGCGTAGTATATCTTTTTCAATTTCATGTGGATCCGTAATCGGCTGATCATTGCCCTCCAGCCACAAGGTTGCACTCAATATTGGCTCCCCTAAACTCTTTGTTAATGCCAAAGGAATACCGCTATCTGGAATCCGAATACCCACAACTTTACGCTTTACACCAAGCGCCAACCTCGGCACTATTTTTGTTGCCTTAAGAATAAAAGTATAAGGCCCAGGAGCATTGCTTTTTATAAAGCTAAATGCCTTATTATTGATCACTGCATACTCTGATGCTTGTGAAATATTATGACATATTAGCGTTAGAGGGTGCTTATCTGTTAAGCCACGTAACTTTCGAATAGTATTCACTGCAGCTGAACTACTAAGAGCACAGCCAAAAGCATAAGTTGAGTCAGTAGGATAAACTATTAAATCACCTTGTCTTAATGCTTCCGTTGCTTGATTAATTAATCTAAGCTGCGGATTATCCGAGTGCATGTTAAAATATACTGTCATATAGTACTCAAACTTTTAAAATCAATCAATTTAAGTTTTATGCCTAAATTGTGTAGGTGCTCTTAAGAACTCTGAGGATAGCATGAAATTATTTTTCGATACCTTACCAATTATCTTATTTTTCGTTGCGTACAAAGCATATGACATCTATGTTGCCACGATTACTGCCATTGTTGCGATTGCGGCCCAAATAGCCTTCATGCTTTTACGTGGGAAACGTCCTGAGACAACACAATGGGCGACTTTGGGTATTATTGTCGTATTAGGGGGCGCTACACTCTATTTGCACGATGAAATGTTTATTAAGTGGAAACCAACCGCCGTATATTGGTTATTTGCCCTGGCTTTCCTTGGTAGCCGATATATTGGACAAAAAACCCTAGTAGAAAGAATGTTAGGCAAAAATCTTAGCCTTCCAACCAAAATATGGAGCAACTTAAACTTTGGTTGGGTGGCTTTCTTTATTGTGATGGGTTTCTTAAATCTTTATGTGGTTTATAACTTTGATACAGATACCTGGGTCAACTTTAAATTATTTGGTATCTTAGGTATTACCTTTGTATTCATACTTATTCAAGCCGCTCTATTAGCCAAATTTATTCCCAAAAATCATGAAGAAAACAATTCGAATTAATCCCTAAACACCTTCCCGGAGAAATAGTCATGAGCAGTGAAGTAGTAGACAGAGCAACCATTATTGAAAATAAACTATCAGAAGCCCTGAATCCAACCAGTATCGAGGTCATAGACGATAGTGCACATCACGTGGGCCATGCAGGTGCCCAGCAAGGTGCGGGGCATTATACTGTGATAATTGAGTCAGAACAGTTTGTAGGCTTAAGTACACTTAAGAAACATCAGTTAGTATACAAAGCACTAGGCAATATGATTCCAGATGAAATTCATGCATTACAAATTAGAGCGAATGCCCCTGGAAAGTAATACTTTTGCTCCTTGCCTCTCTCAATTCTGGGAGAGGCAAAATCTCGCATCGCCCATCAAAACAACAAATTCTAATACCTACCTTCTTTCCCCTTCTGCTATACTAAAATTCACAAAGTAACCTTGATAATTTAAGAACATAACAAAAAATCATGGATGAAGCCCAACTCAAAAAACATCAATTAGCTCACTCTGCAGATGCAATCCAAAGTCGACTTTTAGAACCTGATAAAGGCCATTATCTCAAAGATGCCCTTTTGGGCTCTATGGATGGCTGTGTCACTTGTTTTGCTTTAATTTGTGGCATCTATGGCGCTGGATATGGCTACAGCGTTGCTATTATTTTGGGGCTTGCAAGTTTGTTTGCAGATGGCTTCAGCATGGCCACTAGTAATTATTTCTCAACCAAAAGCGAGCAAGATAAAACTAATCAGCTTGCAAAAGAAGAAGAAAAACATATTCAAATTTATCCCGAGGGTGAAAAAGAAGAGATCCGCCAAATCTATTTTCAAAAAGGATTTTCAGGGGACATACTCGAACAAATTGTTGAAACCATTACACAGGACAAAAAAGCTTGGATAGAAACCATGCTTAAAGAAGATCATGGGTTGTCTTTAAATTATGCAAACCCGATCATTTCAGGTCTCGTAACGATGGTTGCTTTTGTGGTTCTAGGCATTTTTCCGCTTATCCCATTAATATTTGCTAATAATTTAAATTCAGTTCCTTTTTACTTAATTACCCTATTTACCGGCATTGCCTTTTGTACCATAGGAACTGTTAAAGCCATTGCTATTAAAGAAAGCATCACCAAATGTATCCTGGAAACATTATTTGTTGGTGCCATAGCCGCTATTGTCGCTTATTCCGTGAGTTATTATTTAAAGCATTACTTGTTGGTGGGCATTTAAAACTCAAAATAATAATGTGTACCCACACTAAAAATGAACTTTTTAATCCTATTTCCCTCTAACCTTACATATAAATTACATCGTTGTTAGAGGCAGACGTTTATCAATTTAAATCCTACTGAAAAACAGGCATTTATAGAACATCTACTAAAAGTTGCTTACCAAGGTTCGTCTACGCCAATATCCGCTTGGAAGCTGATTGTCGCCTTAAAGGATTTAAACGATCCCGCTGTAAATAAAATCTTGCCTAATATAAAAATAAATGAGCGTGACGGGCGCTATGGCACTCTGACTCTCGAGATAAAGAGTGAACCCAGTGACTTGGTTTTTAGGATACAAACAGATGAACATTATGGTGGACCCAAAGTAGAACAGTATGAGGATCGTGCCAACTTAAGAATAGAGGCTGCCCAAGCGTGGCTAGAACAAACCCGAAACAATCTCAGTAAAATTGAATTAGAACTCAAAAAACAACAGTTACAAGAGATACAAAGGATTATTCAAAAAAACTTAGAATATAACTGTCAGCTTGATCCATCGTTTCTTGGAGCGTTAGATAAAAATAATGCCACAGTAACATCCTATTTTGAACGTCAACATAAAAAAGCAAAAGATATACTATCAGTATTGAATACATTGATAGAAGACACTTTAGAACCAGATGGAACAAATAGCAAAGCTCTCAAAAAACAACTCTATAATTTTGAGCGGGAAATCAAATCAAACAAAAGACCAGAGCGTATAACACTACGACCAATCAGTCATTTAGACACTCACTATGTAGAAGTCAATATATCTACGCCAGTCGATCATGAACGGACTGTTTCAAGCGCTAAAAAAGATGAAGATGGTATTGCAAACTGGTTGCGTTCAACTAATACCCTTTACGAAAGAAACAATATCACGCAGCCTGTTTCCCAACAAACAGCCTATCGATCTGCCTCTATTGTTCCTCATGAACTACAAGTAAAATCAATCCGACCTAAAAGCGTCAGTCGCTTTAATAAAAGGTTAGCATCGGACATAACACGACGAAACCTTAAAAATCACTTAATACCTGAACTAGTCAAACAACAACAAAGAAAGGGCAATACTGAAACACCTATAAAAATTAGTCTTGAAATGCTAACTCTTCTTTCTCCCATCAGCTTATCCGCTGATATGTTCATTCCTGACCCAGATGCCAACTCATACTTAGCCATTCGAAACGCTTTTGATCAATATCACGGTAGGACAATAGACATCAATGTAGACGGTCAAACAATATCAGTTCAATTTTCTGGGATATACCATAATTATGGCGTGAACCCTGGACGCAATACGCTTATGGAAGGATTGGGCAATAATGTGGCATTCAATCGTGTGATAGATAGAACCCTATTAGCGCTCCATTCGCCTGATTTTTTTCAAGTTAATAACCCAGAGATATTGAGCATTTTTGAGTCTAATAACCAATTTTATCAAAATATGCCCAGTTTTACGCCCAGCGAACAAAAATCGTTAAAGAGAAATGCTTACATCACTAATAATTTATATCATCTTCTTGATATTATTGAAGAAGGCAGAATGCCATCTAAAGAAGAAATACTCGCGGTTAGAGTCAATTTATCAAATAGTGAAATACCAAGCATCACTAGAAAATCATTGCAGGAGTCACTAAGCAGGTTTGAGACGAAAGCCCAGCAAACATCTCCTCTATCTGAGGTTGAGAGACAACGGTTAGTTATCTTAAATGAAAAAAAACTTAACACTTTACTGAATAAAGCTGAGTTATCAGAATATGATGGTTTGGTTGAAAAGTTTAAACAGCATGAGTCATTAAAAAGCAAGTTAACCACCGACTACCACAGCGCACAAAGGCGTAATCGGTTAATACACAAAAATCTCAGTAGTCGTCGACAAAAATACATACAGCAAAATCCACAATGGCGTGAAAACCTAACAAAACTAGAAGAAACTGATTTTTATCACAAAAGAACTGACTTCAAAAAACAGGTTCAACATCAACGTGCACTAGCAGAATATAGCCAAGCAGTCATCTTAGGATATGATAAAAAGCTTGCCCGAACGCCAAAAGAAAAAAATAAACTTAACTATGAAATACAAAGCTATATACAAGTATTAAATGATTTTCAAGACGGTAGTGATTTTATAAAAACTTGTAAAAGCGGAAAAGATAGAACCAATGCTGCAGAAGAAAAACAAAAAGCCAAATCTTTGATGAGTCAGCACTTAGGTCGAGTGCCAAGAATTGACGAAAACCCTGAATTCAAAAAACAAGAACGAAAAGCGTTTGAAGCTGGGTATTTACACGGCCCTGGAAATGATATTTGTGGCGATAATATGGCGCCTAGCGCCCAACAAGTGTCTGGTAGTGATATTATTGCAGACTGTAATATTGATATAATAAAAAGTATGGCACAATTACAAAAAGGCCTTAATAAATTAGATCCGCCGACTGAGGAAAGCCTATTACATGCTCGTCGTGCTGTTGCAATGATTTCAAGCCCACATGACACAACTTCACAGCAAACCAGTGATACGCAAAAAACCCATACAGCAGAACAGCAGTATCATCCATCTCGCCCCCCTAAAGGCCAGGCTTTGGCTTTTTCAGATGCAGATAGACCCACACTTCCTTTTCAAAGAACGAAGATAGGTATTTCACGAAACTTAAACGTTCACAAATTTTATCAAGTGGCAAAAAATAAAAAAGAGTCTAACGAAAACAGCGACATTGATGAAGTACAGTTACTATCAGGTACCCCACAACAAAGTCCTTTGGTCATCATTGCCTTCAAAAAAGAACAAGATGAAATGCCTGTAAAAGCCTATGTTGAGGACACGGGCAATGAGCAAGTTAAATTCTCTATGCAAAAAGATACAACCGATCAAAATGCTGAAATGGCTATTTTTAAAATGTGTCAGATAGCGGTTGCCGCTGCAGATGAGCATACTATTTTCAATATTCCAGAATCGCTAGACGCCACAAAAAAAGCGATGGTAACCCGAGGATTTGAGAAAGCAATACTAGAAGCACATGAAATGGGTAAATTTAAAAAGAAAAGACCTGTTGTTCAAGACGCTGCCTCAGCAATGCGGGCTAGAAGTGGCGCAGTGCAGGTTAAATGATAAAGAATATGCGTATTCCACACTGTCAGTCACCCCGCACTGCCTACTTCCCGCGACTTGTTCCTGACCGATCCCCTCAAATTTCTACGTGCCGTGGCTTGTCCACGGCATCCAGGTATCATGCTGCGGCTCAACATGTCCTATCGTGTTTTAGACATAGCGCCTAGATCCCTCGGTCAAGCCCAGGGAAGTAGGTAGTAAGAGTTAGTTTTGTGGGGATCGCTCAGAAACGAGTCGCCGAACGTAGGTAATGTGGGATGCATGAATCGTTACAACAATATTTATCAAATACAATGGACAGTATTTCAAGTGTGTCATGCCAGCGAAGGCTAGCATGACCAAAGCAAACATTAAATTACCCAAATGGGTAACCATATTAACCTTTTAAGATTTCTTGCAAGCCTTTACCAATATCTGCTGGCGAACGAACCGTTTTCACCCCAGCCTTTTCTAAAGCAGCAAATTTTTCTGCGGCTGTCCCTTTTCCGCCGGCAATAATGGCGCCTGCATGCCCCATACGCTTGCCCGCAGGTGCCGTTACACCAGCAATATAGGATACAACAGGTTTGGTAATATTCGCCTGAATGAACTCAGCGGCTTCTTCTTCTGCTGAACCACCAATCTCACCTACCATGACGATGGCTTCTGTTTGGGGATCCTGCTCAAACAAACTTAAAGCATCGATAAAGTTCGTTCCAGGGATAGGATCGCCACCAATACCAATACAGGTACTTTGACCAAAGCCTAAATCCGTAGTCTGTTTCACGGCTTCATAAGTTAAAGTTCCCGATCTGGAGACAATACCAATCTTACCTGGTTTATGAATACTACCTGGCATAATGCCAATTTTGCATTCACCTGGTGTAATAATACCTGGACAATTGGGTCCTATTAGTCTGGAACCACTACTTTCAACAATCTGCATGACTTCTAACATATCCATCACAGGTATACCCTCTGTGATACATACAATCAGCTCTATCCCGGCATCAACGGCTTCTATAATAGAGTCTTTACAAAAAGGGGCTGGCACATAAATTACAGTCGCTTCAGCACCCGTTTGCTCAACCGCATCACGAACCGTATTAAATACGGGTAAGTTTAGGTGTGTCTGCCCACCTTTGCCGGGGGTCACCCCCCCCACCATATTTGTGCCATATTCAATTGCTTGCTCAGAATGTAAGGTGCCTTGGCGACCAGTGAATCCCTGACAAATCACTTTTGTGCTTTTATTAACGAGTACGCTCATGTTTAGGCTCCTACTGCTTGCACAATTTTTTGTGCGGCTTCGGTTAATCCATTGGCTGAAATAATATTCAAGCCACTTTTATCTAATAATTCAGAAGCTTCTGTTGCTCTGTTACCTTCCAATCGAACAACAACTGGAACCTTAATGCCCACTTCTTTCACCGCACCCATGATGCCTTCTGCAATTAAATCACAGCGCACGATACCACCAAAAATATTGACCAATACGCCTTTCACATTTTCATCAGATAAAATAATCTTAAACGCTTCACAGACGCGCTCTTTGGTTGCTGTGCCACCCACATCTAAGAAATTAGCCGGCTCACCACCATGCAATTTAATCAAATCCATTGTTGCCATTGCCAAACCTGCACCATTGACCATACAACCAATATTGCCATCTAAAGCAATGTAACTTAATTCCCATTCTTTGGCCTGCTTTTCACGCTCATCTTCTTGGGTTGGATCACGCATGTCTTGAATCGCAGGCTGACGATACAATGCATTCTCATCTACATTAATTTTGCCATCCAAGCACAATAAATCACCTTCACCAGTAATCACGAGTGGGTTGATTTCGATCAAAGCCAAATCTTTCTCAACAAACATTTTACCGAGACCGATTGTAATTTTAGTAAATTGTTTAATTTGATTAGGATTCAAGCCTAAGGCAAAACCTAATTCACGACATTGATAGGGCATGATGCCTACTAATGGATCCATTTGAATTTTTAATATTTTTTCAGGTGTATCGTGTGCCACTTTTTCAATATCCATCCCCCCTTCTGTAGAGGCCATGATGGTCACACTGCGACTTGCTCTATCCAGTACGGCACCCAAATAGAGTTCTGTTGCAATACTAGAAACTTCTTCTACCAAAATTTCATTAATAGGTTGCCCTTTTTCATCCGTTTGGAATGTCACCAAACGTTGATGCAACATGCCTCTAGCCGCTTCACTCACTTCATCTCTACTTTCGACAACTTTCACGCCACCGGCTTTACCACGACCACCCGCATGTACTTGTGCTTTCACAACGAATTTTTGACTCGAGAGCTGCCCCATGGCGTTCACGGCTTCTTCAACTGAACGTGCCACCACGTTCTTTGGGACAGGCAAACCATAATCTGCAAAGATACGTTTTGCTTGGTATTCATGTAAGTTCATAAAATATTAGCCTTATTGTTAATCTAAATATCTAATAATAAACGTGAGGGATCTTCTATTAAATCTTTAATCGTCACCAAAAATTTAACGGACTCCGCACCATCAATTAAGCGGTGATCATAAGAAAGAGCAACATACATCATAGGACGAATAACAATTTCTCCATTTTCTACCACTGCGCGTTGTTCTATCTTGTGCATCCCTAAGATACCGGTTTGAGGTGGATTCAAAATAGGCGTAGACATCAAAGAACCAAACACACCACCATTAGACACCGTGAATGTGCCTCCCGTCATATCTTCTATAGACAATGTGCCTTCCTTAGCGCTGACACCTAGCCCCACAATTGTTTTTTCAAGCTCCGCCATACTCAGTCTATCTGCATCTCTGATAATGGGCACAACCAAACCGCGTGGACTAGAAACGGCAACCCCCACATCAAAAAAGCCATGATAAACAATATCTTTGCCATCTATAGAGGCATTCACCATTGGGAAACGTTTTAATGCCTCTACAACGGCTTTGGTAAAGAAAGACATGAAACCAAGCTTTACCCCATGTGTTTTTTCAAACTGCTCTTTATACTTACTTCTCAAATCCATCACAGGTTTCATGTTAATTTCATTGAAAGTGGTTAAAGTGGCAGAGTCGTGCTGCGATCCGAGTAATCTCTCTGCAATTTTAGCTCTTAAACGTGTCATCGGTACGCGTTTTTCTGCCCGCTCACCACTAACATCTTCAACTGGTTTTGTCGTAGCGGGTTTGTTATTTAGATCTTGTGTGGTCACACGTCCACCTTTGCCACTCCCGGCAACTGAGCCGGCAGGAATCTCTTTTTCTGCCATCATTCTTCTTGCTGCAGGACCTGATTCAACCGTTTTATTTGTATCGGAAGATGGTTCCTCAGTCGGCTGCTTAGCATCTGTTGCCTCTGAGTTGCTTGAAGAGGCAGAATCCGGGGCATCACCTGGTGTGAGCATGCCAATCACTTCTTCTGCCAAAACTGTTTCGCCCTCTGCTTTGACAATTTCGCCCAAAACACCTGACTCGGGTGCGACCACCTCTAATACGACTTTATCCGTTTCAATATCAACTAAGTTGTCATCTTGGGCAACCGCTTCACCTGCTTTTTTGTACCAAGTCGCAATAGTCGCATCAGCAACAGACTCGGGTAATACGGGAACTTTAATTTCAATGGTCATAGTTTTACCTTTATATTCTTTTATATAATTTATCTACTTATATATTTAATGCTCGCCCCATTCTCTACGTCTCGCGGCTTGTCCGCGGGACC
>TARA_R110002110_G_scaffold103751_4_pt1 | contig 24971 bp, 24 predicted proteins | sample TARA_R110002110 | Tara Oceans TARA_R110002110 (sample SAMEA4397330) | marine metagenome | biome: Polar Biome; feature: [SRF] surface water layer (ENVO:00010504); material: water (ENVO:00002006), including particulate matter (ENVO:01000060) such as... | depth 5 m
AGCCACCGCCGCAGCGACATAAAAGCCGATCATCCCGCAAGACGCTTCAAGGAGCATCCCTTCCACCAGCAGTACCCAGCTACGGACAGAAGGATGACAAAGAGCGGCGCCAGAACAAAATCAAGCCACGGGGGCACGTGCGCCAGGATCCCAACGCCGAAGGTAATCGCAAGAACAGGCGGCACGGCGCACAGCACCGCCACGAACACAGCACCCAATGCCGCGCGTTTCGCTGTGCGGTCGAAAGAAGTCATGACGTTCCTCCAAACCCGCCTGTAAAGGCGCACACAAGAGCGCCCAGAGCCTCAGGCTCCGCCTTGAGGGTCAGCAGGACTTGGTTGCTCTCCATCTTCAGACCCCAGGATACGTGCGCGCAGCAAACCTGTTCCAGCTTCACAAGCTCCCGAAGCTTGCCGTCCAGACCCTCGCTCTGTGCAAAGCGAAAAACAGCATGGTCGAGCCGATGCTCATACCCCAACATTTGTCCAAACAGCGCCTGCCAGCGCTGAACGCGCTCAGGCATTTCTGCTGGGTTCAGCGTGCAACCGACGTCGACCAATTCAGCTTCTGAAGCACCACCACAGCAGGATTTGTCGATCGCGCAGCTTGGCCCGTCATTCTCGCTCCTGAGGGTAATCTTTGTTCTCTCATCCATTGCCGAAGTCCTTATTTGGTTGACCCGGCCCCCACACTAATTGTTAAAGTCAGCTTTAAGTCAAGCGGGTATTTGTGACAGGAGAAGATGATGGGTGATCTGACAATCGGCACAGTCGCCAAAGAGGCAGGATTGAACACTTCATCCATTCGTTATTACGAGTCTATTGGCCTGCTGCCTGAACCGCCCCGCAAGAGCGGGCAGCGCCTCTATGATCCAAGCGTCATTGATCGCCTGCGCATCATTGAGGCAACCAAGGCCCTCGGCTTCACACTGGATGAGATGAAACTCTTCTTTGAGGGTGTGTCAGAGACAAGTCCCCCAAGTGATGTCTGGCGGGCCTTTGCCGACACAAAGCTTGAGGCTATCGAAAAGCAAATTGCCCACGCTCAATCTCTTCAGCGCATGTTGAAGATGGGGCTTACCTGCAAATGTCTGAAGCTAAGTGACTGCATGCCGGTCGGCGCGGAGCGACCCCGGGATCCGGATTGCGACGCGGGTTGAACTATCTCAGAAACTCAACAATGTGCGGCGTCACCTTCTCGGGTGCCATCAACGGGGCGTAATGATCCTCTCCTTCGACGATCACAAGCGTCCCGTTTGGAACAGACGCCGCTATCTCCCGCGTATGGGTCTCTTTGATCGAGTCAAACTCTCCCGCCATCACCAGCAAAGGACTGGAGATCCCTCCAAGATCACCTATCGTGAAAGTCGGCTGGCTATCCCACATGGTCATGAGCTTGCCGTGAAACACCGGCCAGTGGTCTGGGTTGGGAGCAACGGACTGGTAGAAGGAGCGCACAACTTCCCAGTTTGGATCATCTGGCGAGGAGTTAATTCCCTCGCCCTCCTCATCAGGCACCAAGCCATTCGTATGGAAGTTCGAGCCATAGGTCACAAGCTTGCCGACGCGGGTGGGATAGCGGATCGCCACATCAATCCCAATATTGCCACCATCGCTCCAGCCAACAATATCAGCTTTGTCTATCTGCAGATGATCCATGAGCGCAATCATGTCGTCAGCCATTTGCGCATAAGAAAGCGGCACGCCATCGGCGTCACTGGTCCGCCCGTGGGCACGACTATCGGGTGCCACGACAAAATGATCGTCCGCCAGCGCCGTTATCTGGTTATGCATGGTCTCGAGAAACGCGCTGCCCCCATGCAGCACAAGAACCGGCGCCCCCTCACCATAGGTCTCATAATAGAGCGAGATGCCGTTGATATCGACGCGGGCCTCTGCCTGCACATTGCCTGGCATCAACTTCCAGGCATAAAAACCGACAATACCGTTGCTCGTGCGATCCAGATAGACAAACGCGCCCAGGACCAGCACCAGCAACACGCCCAGACCCAGCAAAAGCTTCTTCATGATCAACACCTCTCAGTTCAGGTGAGCTTACGCCGCTCCGCCAAAAACCTAATATCCAATCGATCTACACCGGGGAACCGAGCCTTATTGAACCACGGGATCCGCTACCCGGGGATAAGGTACGCACAAAAAAAGGGCCATGCACGCGGCACAGCCCTTCTTCATGCCCCAACGAGGGATAAGTTACTCAGCAGCTTGCGCCGCGATCGCGCGACCATTGATCACAAGGCCATCTGGTCCTGCAGAAACTGGCACCGTCTCGCCATCCTTGACCACACCTTCCAGCAACAGGTCCGCAAGCGGATCCTGAACGTTCCGCTGAATGACCCGCTTCAGAGGCCGCGCCCCATAAACAGGGTCATAGCCTTTATCCGCAAGCCAGCTGCGAGCAGACTCGTCCAGTTCCAGAATAATTTTCCGGTCGACGAGCAAAGCATCCAGACGCTGCATCTGAATATCAACAATGCCGTCCATCTGTTCACGTGTGAGGCGATGGAAGAGCAGGATCTCATCCAGCCGGTTCAGAAACTCAGGCCGGAAACGCATCCGCACCACATCCATCACCTGATCGCGCACGGCTTCTGTATCATCGCCCGCTTCCTGTTCAGCCAGGAATTCAGACCCGAGGTTTGACGTCATGATGATGAGCGTGTTCTTGAAGTCGACGGTGCGGCCCTGCCCGTCGGTCAGACGGCCATCATCCAGAACCTGTAGTAGGACGTTGAAGACATCCGGATGAGCTTTCTCGATCTCGTCGAACAGGACAACCTGATAAGGCCGACGCCGCACCGCTTCGGTAAGCGCGCCACCTTCCTCATAGCCGACATAGCCCGGAGGCGCTCCGATGAGCCGGGAGACAGAATGCTTCTCCATATACTCCGACATATCAAGACGACAGATCGCCTGATCGTCGTCGAAGAGGAAATCCGCAAGCGTCTTGGTGAGCTCAGTCTTGCCGACACCCGTAGGCCCGAGGAACATGAAGGACCCTATAGGCCGTGAGGGGTCTTGAAGCCCTGCCCGAGACCGGCGCACCGCCCGCGACACAGCACTCACAGCTTCTGCCTGTCCGATCACCCGGGCCGACAGTTCCGTTTCCATCTGCAAGAGCTTCTCACGCTCGCCTTCCAGCATCTTGTCGACCGGAATGCCTGTCCAGCGAGAGACAACCTGCGCCACATGTTGGGCGGTCACTGTCTCTTCGACCATAGCTTCGCCGGGCTCAGGCTCCCCACTCTCTGCTAGTTTCTTCTCAAGCTCCGGGATCACGCCATAAGAGAGCTCACTGGCCCGTTCCAGATTGCCACTCCGCTGCGCCTGAACGAGCTCGTTGCGGGCCGCATCCAGTTCTTCTTGAACTTTCTGTGCCTGACCGAGCTTATCCTTCTCCCGCTGCCACACAGACGTGACAGAGGCTGACTTGGACTCAAGGTCTGCAAGGTCCGATTCGAGTTTTTCCAACCGATCTTGGCTCGCCTCATCTGTTTCTTTCTTCAGCGCTTCCCGCTCAATCTTGAGCTGAATGATCCGCCGGTCCAGTTCGTCGAGTTCCTCCGGCTTACTGTCCACCTGCATCCGCAGACGGCTGCCCGCCTCGTCCATCAGATCAATGGCTTTATCCGGCAGGAACCGGTCCGAGATATAGCGATCAGACAGCGTCGCAGCGGACACCAGAGCTGCATCAGAGATACGCACCCCGTGATGGAGCTCATATTTCTCTTTCAGGCCACGCAGAATGGAGATCGTGTCCTCCACCGTCGGCTCTTCCACCATGACAGGCTGGAACCGCCGAGCAAGCGCCGCGTCCTTTTCTACGTGTTTGCGATATTCATCAAGCGTCGTCGCGCCGATACAGTGAAGCTCACCGCGCGCCAATGCGGGTTTCAAGAGGTTTGAGGCATCCATTGCCCCATCTGTTTTGCCGGCACCCACAAGCGTATGCATTTCGTCAATGAAGAGAATGATGCCGCCGTCAGCCGAACTCACTTCATTGAGGACAGCCTTCAAGCGCTCTTCAAATTCGCCGCGGTATTTCGCACCGGCAATCAGTGCGCCCATATCGAGAGAGAGCAGCTTTTTGTCCCGCAGGCTTTCAGGCACGTCGCCGTCGACAATGCGAAGCGCCAAGCCTTCGGCAATCGCCGTCTTACCGACGCCGGGTTCTCCGATGAGCACGGGATTGTTTTTGGTACGCCGCGACAGAACCTGCACCGAACGCCGGATTTCTTCATCCCGACCGATCACCGGATCAAGCTTGCCATTCTCGGCATCTTCTGTGAGATCGCGCGCGTATTTCTTAAGCGCATCATAGGCGTCTTCTGCCGATGCACTGTCTGCTGTCCGTCCCTTGCGCACTGAATTGATCGCTTCGTTAAGAGCCTGCGCTGTCACGCCAGCATTTTTCAAGATACCCGCTGAGGCAGCGCCTTGTTCAATGGCCAAGGCCAGCAACAGCCGCTCAGCTGTTACATAAGAATCGCCTGCCTTTTTGGCGACCTGCTCCGCCTGATCAAACACGCGGGCGGTTTCTGGTGCGAGATAGATTTGGCCCGCGCCGCCACCTTCGACCTTTGGCATTTTGTCAAGCTCAAGCTCAACTGCTTCAAGCGCCGCATCCGGCCGTCCGCCAGCTGCGCGGATGAGGTTGGCCGCCAGACCTTCTTCATCATCGAGGAGAACTTTGAGGAGATGTTCCGGCGTGAACCGCTGATGTCCGGAACGCAATGCCAGCCCCTGCGCTGACTGAACGAAGCCGCGGCTTCGGTCTGTATATTTTTCAAGATCCATCTGGACCCCCATTTTCAAGCACGCACCGCTTGCCCCATGTGCCAAACCGACAGGCCACAAGCGTACGCCTCAGCCATCCAACTGTCCGAACACTGAACCCAGCGCTCTGCGAGCGAAATGGCTTAGATCAAGACCAAACGCGATTGCACAGGCAAAAGTATGCCGCACAAACCGTTGACGACCTTCCAAGATCACAATGAATTTGGACGAAAAGTCCCAAATTCATAAGTGTGATCGCTCAAAAAGAGCGAACGGAATTAGCCGGAAAACCACTGTGCTGAGCCCCAATATTAGGCAGCTCGACCTGATCGCACTTTTCCTTTTCCGTTCTGGCCCAGTTCGAGAACAGATCGACTTGAAATATATGGGTGTGACATCCAGGCAACACAAGAGGATGCCTGGATCAAAAGCAATAAAATCACTGAAATCAGCCTTTAAGCCGACACATCTTCCGAGGCGGGCTTGTCGTCGCCCCCATCCGAATTGGAGTCTGATCTGGCTTTGGCGGGAGCACGTCGGCGCCGGGGCGCCCGACGACGTGGCGCAGGCTTTTCTTCCCCGTCACCATCTTCCCCATCACTTTCAGCAGCGACTTCCTCAGACGCAGGCTTTGCAGCCGCTTGGCCTTCGCCATCAGCAATCTCTGATTCGTCACCGTCCGCCTGGCCATTCCCGCCTCGACCCTGACCATCACGGCCTTGGTTATCACGTCCCTGGTTTTCCTGACGATTCGGGTTTTCCTGTCGGGTCTGTTCCTGCTGCGCCTGAGCCGCAACGATAAGCCGATGATAGTGCTCGGCATGCTGGAAATAACTTTCCGACGCAATCCGGTCACCAGACGACTGCGCATCCCGCGCCAGCGCCTGATACTTCTCGTAAATATGGCTCGCCGTGCCGCGGATTTTTACGTCCGGCCCGTTGCTTTCCATACTCCGGCTAAGGGGATTTTGTGGTTTACGTCCGCGCCCACGAGAGCGCTTCTGGTTTTGGCCCTGCCTCATATCACTCCGGCTCTGTTTACCAGTTGAAAATACACCGTCCATAGCGACCCAGCAGCTCGTTTCTGCGCATCAGCAGACAAAGCCACAAGACTAAATCTCGCCAGGACTAAGCGATTGCCCTTCTATGTGTGCCCATTTTCAAGGCCTACACACTGACCCAACCCATGCTCAACACGCCCCACCCACTGACGGGACAGAAGTCATGAAAGAATGTTCCAGACGCTCAAGCTACAATTTTCACAGCTAGATGACGTCCAAATGGGGCTTGCCACCATATCTCGCCCCCGCCTCATCATCTCCAGCCAAACCGGTCCCTACCGGCAGCGAGATGTGTCTAGAGGCTTGAATCTCTTCAAGGAACCTACCCCCTGAGCGCCCCATGTCCAAATGTTTTTTTGAATCTCAGATTTCCCGTTTTATTTTCAAAACCCTTGCAATCCCCGCCAGGTCCTCAGCCACGCCAACAACCCTTAATCCAACCGCTTGGGCAAGCCGTGAGACATCACCCGCCTGACCAATGCCAAGCTCCCAGAACGCCGCCCCATCTGGACTCAAAAGGCGCTGGGTTTCCCGGGCAATTTCTCGATAAGCCGTCAGACCATCATCTCCCCCGTCAAGAGCCGCCATGGGATCATGCGCCCGCACTTCTTGCGACAGCCCATCGATGTCGGCCGTCGGAATATAGGGTGGGTTAGAAATGAGGAGATCATATGGTCCGTCAAGTCCCTCGCCCCAATTGCCAACACTGAAGGTTACATGATCGGCAAGACCATGCTGCGCCGCATTGTCCTGCGCCGCATCAATTGCTTCAGCGGAACAATCAACGCCGCGGCCGCGCGCATTTGGCAATTCGGAGAGCAAAGCCAACAGCAAACACCCTGTCCCAGTCCCCAAATCAAGTATCTGAAGAGGGGCGTCTCGGTCTGCCACGTGAGCAAGCACCGCCTCAACTAAAGTCTCGCTGTCCGGACGCGGGTCCAGCGTCGCGTTATTGAGCGAAAAAGACAGACCCCAAAATTCCCGGCGGCCCAATATGCGCGACACAGGTTCGCCAGAAAGACGGCGACGGGCAAAGTCTCCCAACACATCAAGATATTGAGCCTCAATCAGTTTGTCCGGATCAGCAATCAGCGCGACGTCGTCGACCTGCGTCGCCGCAGCCATGAGCAGCCGTGCATCAAGCTCGGCAGAAGGAATGTCGGCAGAACGAAACTGCTCAAGGAGATCAAGATAGACGGCGCCACGCGTCGCAGCATCGGAATGCGCGGAAGCACTCACGCGTCACTCTCTTCTCCAAGCGCGGCAAGGCGCGCTGCCTGGTCTTCTGCAATAAGCGCATCAATCAACTCAGCGACACCATCGCCTTCGATAATTTTATCAAGCTTATGCAGCGTCAAATTAATCCGGTGGTCTGTCACCCGACCTTGCGGAAAATTATACGTCCGAATGCGCTCGGACCGATCACCAGAGCCTACCTGACCCTTCCGGTCATCTGCGCGTTCTTTCGCGGCCCGTTCCCGTTCCGCGTCATAGAGGCGCGCCCGCAAAATCTTAAGCGCTTTCGCCTTATTCTTGTGCTGCGATTTCTCATCCTGCTGCTGCACCACAAGACCGGTCGGGATATGCGTAATCCGCACCGCACTGTCCGTTGTGTTCACGTGCTGACCACCCGCACCGCTTGCGCGGAACACGTCGATGCGAATGTCTTTATCTTCAATCTCAATATCGACTTCTTCAGGCTCAGGCAGGACAGCCACCGTTGCTGCGGACGTGTGAATACGCCCGCCGGACTCCGTCGTCGGGACCCGCTGAACCCGGTGCACACCGGATTCGAACTTAAGTTTTGCAAAGACACCCTTGCCACTGATCGACGCCGTGATTTCCTTAAAGCCCCCAACATCGCCGGCAGAAATTGACACGGGCTCCACTTTCCAGCCCTGGGATTGCGCATAGCGCTCATACATGCGGTAGAGATTGCCAGCGAAAAGCGCAGCCTCATCACCACCAGTTCCCGCACGCACCTCAAGAATGACATTGAGTTCATCTGCGGCATCTTTCGGAAGCAAGAGGATTTGCATTTGCTGTTCAAGCTTGGGCAACGTCTTCGCAAGAGCATCCAGCTCTTCCCGCGCCATCTCCGCCATTTCTGGATCGCCAAGCATCTCTTTCGCATCCAGCTCCGCCCGGCGCGCTTCATCGAGACCGCGCGCCGCCTCTGCAACCGGCTGCAACTCAGAAAACTCCTTTGAAAGAGCAACAAAACGGTCCGGCGAGACGTCTGCGTTCATCTCCGCCTGAACAGCGTCAAAACGTTCGAGGACTTTTGCGAGTTTTTCGTGAGGAATCATGGAAGTGGCAGCCGGTGCAGGAAGATGAGGAAATCAAAGGGAGAGTTGGTCCCAGCTAATCCCCAGCCAGCACAGCTGGCGCACTTTCTTTCGCAGCCTCTTCCGCTGCGCGCGCTTCCTCTATCTCTGCCGCTTTCTCTTCAACGAGCTCGACAAGATGATCAATCATCTTGTCATTAGTCATCTTGTGATCTGGAAGGCCCCGCAGATACACCATGCCGGAACCAGCGCCACCGCCCGTAAATCCAATATCTGTTTGGGAGGCTTCACCCGGCCCGTTTACAACACAGCCAATCACAGAGAGGGACATGGAGGTCGAAATATGGGCCAGCCGCTCTTCAAGAATGGAGACAGTCTCAATCACATTGAAACCCTGGCGTGCACAAGACGGACAGGAAATGATGGTCACACCTCGGTGCCGCAGATTAAGCGACTTCAGGATTTCAAAACCGGCTTTGATTTCTTCAACAGGGTCCGCCGACAGAGACACGCGGATCGTATCGCCAATCCCCGCCCACAAAAGCGAGCCCATGCCGATAGCGGACTTCACTGTCCCGCTCGTCAGCCCCCCCGCTTCAGTAATTCCGAGATGAAGAGGACAATCGATAGCGTCCGCCAATCCTTGATAAGCAGCGACAGTCATAAAGACATCTGAGGCTTTGACGCTGATTTTATATTCGTGGAAATCATTCTCTTCGAGCAGCCGAACATGCTCCAACGCGCTTTCAACCATCGCATCAGGGCAGGGCTCGCCATACTTTTCGAGCAGATGGCGCTCAAGGGAGCCCGCATTCACGCCAATGCGAATGGAACAACCATGGTCTTTCGCGGCCTGAACCACTTCCCGCACCCGCTCTGCCGAACCGATATTACCGGGATTGATCCGAAGACAGGCAGCTCCTGCTTCCGCCGCTTCTAACGCCCGTTTGTAGTGGAAATGAATGTCCGCAACAATCGGCACTTTGGCCTCGCGGACGATTTCCTTCAGTGCAACTGTCGACGGCTCGTCAGGACAGGAGACGCGCACAATGTCAGCGCCTGCCTCTTCAAGCTGACGGATCTGGTCAATGGTAGCACCCGCATCAGATGTAGGTGTATTCGTCATCGATTGAACAGCAATCGGCGCGTCGCCCCCGATCGGAACAGAACCGACATGGATCTGACGGCATTTCCGCCGTTCAATATCACGCCAAGGACGAATACTCATGTCAGTCTGCCATTTCACCTGAAAAGAGGGGCTGTGCTTCTATAGCAAATGCCGGAGCGGTTTTCAGGAAAAGTGCCAAATTAGATTTTGGCGGTTTTCCCAAAATGCCTGGGCCAAAAACGCGGCAAAAAAAGCCCCCAAACCCCAGCACGGAAGCGCCTCCAATCACGACCTGCGACAGCAATTCGCAAATGAATAGAATCTAGCGACGCAGCAAATCGTCTGGATTAAGCGACTTTCCAGTCAGAACCAGGCCAGACGGGCCAGCGGCCCCCAGAAGCGCACCATCAACAAAAACCTCAAAAGCCCCTGCATCCCGTGCAACTAAAATAGCGCCTGCATCTACCGGTGCCCGGTACATTTCGCCTTCAGCCAATGTCTGATTGAGGAGAACGGAACCATCGCCCGCTTCAATGCGAAGCCAGGCCGACTTCAAAGCGCGAACGGTCACCCGCGCGCCTTCATTCTCAAGGCCATAAACCCGGGCCCCACCGACGGCGAGCGCCAGATCATCAGCAATCACCACCGATGGCTCTTCGCTCGGTGGTGTGGTCGGCGTCAATGCCGCAACATCAATCTCGTTGGCAGGCGCTTCAACAGCAGCGGCAGCTGCTGGAGTTTCCGCGACAATTGGCGCAACCGCTGCTGGCTCAACAAGAGGAGCATCAACAATTGGCTGGCTGACAGTTGGTACATCACGCATGCTGCCTGCCGCTGAGGCGCTATCGCCCGCGAGACTGGTTACGGGTTCTGCACGCGCAACATCCGGTTCAACCACTGAGGGTTGAGCAACAGTGGTCGAGGCAAGGCCGAGACGCTCAGGTACAGGGGGAACCCGCTCCGTCACCATCCGGTCCGCAGAAACAGACAAGAGCCAGGCACCATAGACGCCTGCACCGAGAAGAATTGCTAGAATGAACAGAGAGCCTCTGGGAAGCCGCGCATCCTGGCGGACTTCCTGATAGGCATGTTGGCCGAGGTTCGTTTCCTCAGTCTCCGTCTCTATCTCAGATTTGTAGAGAGTGACCAGTTCAGCTGCATCCAGCCCAAGATAAACCGCATAGGTGCGCACAAAACCGATGGCATAGGCCCGGCCAGGCAGATCATCGTGGCGACCTTCCTCGAGAGCTTCCAGATAAGGTCGACGGATGCGGAGTTTATCGGAAACCGATTTGAGATCTTCGCCGGTCTTTAGCCGCGCTTTTCTCAGCACAGCCCCGGCCTCTTCACCATCTAGGGGCGTGTCCGCTGTGATATCACGCAGGTGAATACGTCGACTTTCCTCGCCACCTTCAGCGGCAGCGGAAAACTTCGTCACATTCGTCTTTTCAGTTTCCGAATTCATCGGCCTTCCCGGTCTCACAGTCTGCTGCGGGTTTCTGGTCTCTTCTAGGCGGTACGTACCGCCCAATCCGTTATTTCCTAGTCTGGATGAGACCCGCGCTCATTTCGCGAAGCAGGGTCAATAGAAAACCCAGGAAAACAGCCATTCTTAGGCCATCTGAACCTGAATTCCCCTCATCCGGAGCCATCATATGCATCAGCATCTCGTCAGAATAATGACGCAGCACAATACTAATCCCCAATTGTGCCTATCTGATGGTTAAATAAATCAAAAGATGTGAGGCCCTGCAAATAAAGAGTTGCTCTGCATACGGCAAATTCTTCTTAAATTGCAATTCCTTGGATCTCAGCATAGTCACGAAGGGCATCTCTGACACTCGCATCGGGAAGGCTGTAGAGACCTTCCATGAACCTTTCAAGGTCTGCCACATTGAGAGAGCGAACCATCATCTTCACCGGGCCTATCGCCGCCGGAGACATGGAAATGGTTCGAAGGCCAAGCCCCAAAAGCGCCATCGCCTCAAGTGGATTCCCGGCCATTTCACCGCAAAGCGACAACGGAACCTCATGGCGGGCGCAGATCAGCACCACCTGACGTAGGAAATTGAGCGCCGCGGGGCTCAGAAGGTCATAGCGGTTCGCAACCCGAGGATTCCCGCGATCACTGGCAAATAGAAACTGGATCAGGTCGTTGCTGCCAATGGACACGAAATCCACTTTGGGAAGCAAAGCCTCCATCTGCCAGAACAGAGCGGGAACTTCCAACATGGTTCCGACGGCGACAGAGTGAGGTTTCTCCCGACCATGCCGATCAAGATGCGCCAACTCTTTGTCCACCAGTGCCCTTGCTCGCTCATATTCAGAGACGTCAGCGACCATCGGGAACATGAGCCGTAAGTCGCGTCCGACAGCCGCCGAAAGCAAGGCTCTGACCTGGTGTCGCAAAAGCGCCGGGCGATCGAGCGCGATACGGATAGCACGCCACCCTAGCGCCGGGTTCTCCTCTTCCGCCTGCTGCATGTAGGGAAGCATCTTGTCGCCGCCAATATCCAGCGTCCGAAAAACGACCGGCAGATCGCCAGCGCTCTCCATCACATCACTATAGAGCTCCACCTGCTCACGTTGGCTGGGAAGCTTTGAGGCAATCATGAACTGAAGCTCAGTACGGAAGAGTCCGATCCCGTCTGCTCCACTTTCTTCCAAATGCGGAAGGTCAACCATCAGACCGGCATTCACATTGAGTGCTACCTTCACACCATCCAGCGTGATCGATGGCTCATGGCGAATGGCCTTATATTGTGCCTGGCGCCGCGCGCGGAAACGCGCTTTCTCAGAATAGGCATCAACAATGTCCTGGCTCGGCCGAACATAAAGCTCGCCCGTATCGCCATCAACAATGACGGCATCGCCATCCTCAACCCGACCGGGAATACCCTGCGCCCGACCGATGGCCGCAATGCCAAGTGCACGCGCCACAATGGCCACATGCGCATTCGCCGAACCTTCTTCGAGAACCAGGCCGCGCAACCGATCCTTGTCATAATCAAGCAGTTCTGCCGGGCCCATATTGCGCGCAATGATGATCGCATCTTCAGGAAGATCACCGCTGGCAGAAGAAAGAGCCACACCGGTCAGGTGACGCAGAAGACGGTTCGCAAGATCATCCAGGTCGTGCAGCCGGTCCCGCAAATAGGGATCTGTCTGACGCATCATCCGCGCCCGCGTATCGTTTTGTACGCGCTCAACGGCTGCCTCTGCCGTGAGGCCGGTCTTCACCGCCTCCAGCATGCGTTTCAGCCAACCCCGATCATTCGCGAACATGCGGTAGGCCTGAAGCACTTCACGGTGCTCGCCAGCATGACTGAGATCTGAGGTGGTCAGCATCTTGTCAATAGAGGACCGCAACTCATAGACGGCTTTTTCAAGCCTCTCTGACTCGACTTCCACATTCTCCGCGATCAATCGCGTTACATGGACACGCGGCTCATGGAGCACGGCATGGCCAAGAGCAAGACCGCTAGAGAGAGCGGTGCCTTCGAGATAATGCGGCTGCTGGGACGCCGCGTCCTGACCATCATCATCAAAGGCAATCAGATCAGAAGCCGCCGCAAGTTCCGCTAAAACCATCGCGATGGTTTCAAGCGCTTCAACTTCCTCTTCCGAATAATGGCGCATGGTCCGGTTTTGAACCACCAGCACACCAGCAACCCGTCCGGACCGAAGGATCGGAACCCCCATGAGGGATTTGTAAATCTCTTCGCCCGTCTCTGGCCGATAGGCAAAGTTTGGATGCGCTTGTGCGTCCGAGAGATTGAGGGGCCGTGCGTGCGCCGCAATGTCGCCAACGAGGCCGGTGCCGACTTTCAAACGGGTTTTGTGAACCGCAGAGGGTTTCAGGCCTTCTGTCGCATAGAGTTCAAGCTCGGCACCCTGTTGCATCAAATAGATCGAACACACTTCGGCGACCATGTTCTGAGCGATCAGGTGTGCCACCTGATCAAGGCGCGCTTGAGACTCGCTCACCTCCGCCATTGCTTCACGCAAACGGCGCAGGAGAACGCGTGGGCCTGGCGTCCCGGGCATCAGTTCGCCTCTCGGGAGAACAGCCGCACACCCGTAAAACGGGCTGCATTGTTATGCGCCTTCGTAACCGACATCTTGTCTTTCTTATTTAACGTGTCGTTTTATGCAGCAGCTTCGTCGTCAAGACCATAGGCCGAATGGAGAGCCCGCACTGCAAGCTCTGTATATTCCGCCGAAATCAGAACACTCACCTTGATTTCGGAAGTGGAAATCACCTGGAGATTGATGCCCTTGTCCGCAAGCGTCTGAAACATTTTTTGAGCAACACCTGCATGCGACCGCATGCCAATCCCAATGACCGATACTTTGACTACGTCCGTATCACTTAGAATTTGCTCATAACCGATTGTGTCGCACGCTGCCTCAATAACAGAGACAGCCCGCTCCAGGTCCGCCACGGGCACGGTGAACGTCAAATCGGTCCGCTCGCCATCTTCTGAAACATTCTGCACGATCATATCAACATTGATGGCAGCGTCCGCCAGTGGACCAAAGATGCGCGCCGCTACACCAGGTTGGTCAGCCACCTTGATCAAGGTGATCTTGGCTTCGTCTTTGGTATAGGCAATGCCACTTACGACTTCTTGTTCCACGATTTCTTCCTCGCCACAGACAAGTGTCCCCGGACCAACATAAGACGATCCGCTTCCAGTTCCTTGAGGTGAATCAGGTGCATCAAAACTTGAGCGAACCTGAAGACGCACATTGTGCACCATTGCCAATTCTACAGATCGGGTCTGGAGAACTTTGGCACCAAGCGATGCCATTTCGAGCATCTCTTCATAACTGATTTTGTCGAGTTTCTGAGCTTTCGACACAATACGCGGGTCCGTTGTGTAAACCCCATCCACGTCCGTGTAGATGTCACACCGCTCTGCATTGAGCGCCGCAGCCACTGCAACAGCGCTCGTGTCCGACCCACCGCGCCCAAGGGTCGCTATGCGTCCGTCGGGACTAATACCCTGGAACCCGGCAATCACAGCGACCTGCCCCTGATCGATGCGTTGGCCAAGCTTAGCTGCGTCAATATCGGCAATTCGCGCCGCGCCATGGGCATCGTCTGTCAAGATCGGGATCTGCCAGCCAAGCCAGGAGCGCGCTGATACCCCCAGCTCCTGAAGGGCAATCGCCAGGAGCCCCACCGAGATCTGCTCACCGGCAGAAACAACTGCGTCATATTCCCGCGCGTCATGTAAGGCGGCAGCCTCTTTGGTCCATGTGACCAGCTGATTTGTGGTCCCGGCCATAGCCGATACAACGACCGCAACCTGATGGCCCGCCTCAACTTCGCGTTTCACATGGGTCGCCACATTACGGATCCGATCCAGATCAGCAACAGAGGTACCACCAAATTTCATGACCAGTCGGGCCATCATCTCTAACCTTCACGCAAGTGGCCCATACCCGGTAAACTGGCGCGGTAAACTAGACCGCGCGACGAGGCCATGCACATATACATAAACAAAAGCGGCGTGCTTCTGAGGCAAGGCCCTCATCAACCCATCCGCTTTTGCGGGGCCATACATACTCGGATGCCCCCCCATCCGCAACATTGGCTGCAACACCAGCCTGCAGAAGGAGCGTTCAAGTGATTGACGTTGCTCAGAGCCCAAAATCAAGCGTCGATAAGGACGAAATCGCCCGTTTTTCTACCATGGCGGCAGAATGGTGGGACCCGAAGGGTAAATTCGCCCCGCTGCACAAATTCAACCCGACACGCCTGGCTTTCGTAAGAAAACGGGTCGTCGATCACTTTGGGCTGGATTCTGCAAAAACCGCACCATTCGGGGGGCTCGCCCTGCTGGACATTGGCTGCGGCGGCGGTCTCTTGAGCGAACCCATGACCCGCCTCGGTGCCAGCGTGATTGGCGCAGATGCAGGCGAAGCAAACATCAAAACCGCCAGCGTCCATGCCGCTGAACAAGGTCTCGATATTGACTACCGAGTGACCACTGCCGAGGACCTGGCAGCAAGCGGTGCCCAATTTGACGTCATTTTGAACATGGAAGTGATAGAGCATGTCGCGGACCGGGATGAGTTCCTCGTGTCCTGCGCTCAGTTGCTGAAACCCGGCGGCATCCTGTTTTGCGCAACCCTCAACCGGTCTCTGAAGGCCTTCGGCCTGGCAATTGTGGGGGCAGAATACATCCTGCGCTGGCTTCCAAGGGGAACCCATGACTGGAACAAGTTCATCACCCCCGCCGAACTTTTCAAAAGCATTGAGCGCACAGGTCTCGAAGTCACCGAAGAAACCGGGGTCACGTACAATCCCCTGTCTGACCGCTGGTCGCTTTCAACCGACATGGGTGTCAACTATATGATGGTGGCAACCAAACCAAAGCCCACCCTATGACCGACCCAAACATCGACCTGGAGCCGAAGAACAAACCGCGCCAGAAACGCGCAATTGAGACCTATGAGCGCGTTCTGGACGTCACCGCACGATTGTTGGAGGAGGAAGGGGTGGAGCGCATCTCCACCAACCTGATCGCCGAAAAAGCAGACGTTACCCCGCCCACCCTCTATCGCTACTTCCCAAACAAATATGCGGTTCTGCGCGCCCTCGGCGATCGGTTGATGCAAGAGCAAAACCAGGTCTTCGAACGGTTCCTGACAGACGCAGGCGATCGTATTGAAGCCCAAATTGACGGAACCTACGAAAATCTGATGGAAACACTCCGGGTGACCGAACAACACCCCGGTGGCCTTTCGATCATGCGCGCCCTTCGCGCGGTTCCAACTTTGCAGCAGGTCCGGCTAGCTTCTCACCACCAGGTGACCGACGAATGGGTCGAACATTTGAGCACACTCTTGCCCAACATCCCGAAACATGAGCTCTGGATCAAAGCGCGCCTGACGGTGGACATCGGATATGCCGCCATCGAAATGGCGATGGAGGAACAAGAGCTCGCATCCGAAACGGTGCTCAAAGAAGCCACGACCGCGATCACCGCCTATTGGCAGCAAATCATCTCCACTTCGAAATAATAGTTATAACTATTATTTTATTGACCCTTCTCCGCGGATGGGCTCATATGTGCTGGCCGCAGATCGCTGCACATAGGGAACACGAAATGAAACCGGTCATCTTGGGCGCAAAAACGCTGCTTCTCACAACCGCCATAGGCCTTGCCGCCTGCGGTGAGGAACCCCAAACCGCTGAAGAACGGGCGGCAATCATCGCTGCGGCAGAAACACGGGTGCCAAGCGACCCCGTTCTTGCGGAAAAATACGAACGTGCCTGTCAGGCCTGTCATGCCGATCCAGAGAACGGCGCGCCACTCTCCGGTGATGTGAGAGCGTGGACGCCGCGGATCGAGACACGCGGTACAGAGGGTCTTCTGCAAAGCACCCTCAATGGATTTGAGGGCATGCCGCCGCTTGGCGCTTGTCCTGATTGCGGCATGGATGATTTTGAAAACCTGATTGCCTTCATGGCCAGAAATGAAAACGGGGAAGACAAATGAGCCTCAGTCGACGTGAAATGATGATGCAAGGGGCCGCCCTCGCCGCACTAGCAACGGGAAAACCCTTCTCCGCTTTCGCAGAAACGCCAGGCCGACGGATCAAGTGGCAAAACTGGTCGGGCGGCCAAAGCAGCCTTCCCGAAGCAAGGCTCGCGCCGACCGATGCGGCTGAAGTCGCCGACTTCATCGCGTCCAGTCCAAAGCCCATAAGGCCCGTTGGAACGGGCCATTCCTTCACAGCTCTCGTCCCCACGGACGGCACCATCATGTCCCTCGACCGCTTAAGCGGTGTCTTGGAAACGAACAGTGAGACGATGGAAGCAACAATCGGCGCTGGCAGCAAGCTGGGCGACCTCGGCGCGCCTCTGGAGGAAAAAGGCCAGGCGCTCATCAACATGCCCGACATTAATCGCCAAACACTTGCGGGCTCCATCTCAACTTCAACCCACGGGACAGGCGAAAATTTTGGCTCACTCTCAAGCTATGTGACGGGTCTCGAACTCGTAACCGCCTCAGGCGACACCGTCTGGTGTGACAAAGACAATAAGCCCGACCTCTTTCAGGCAGCCCGCGTCTCTCTCGGATCGCTCGGCATCATGACAAAAATCCGCCTGCAGAACCGAACACCCCACCGCATCAACAAGCGCACCTGGGTTGTGCCATTCGATGAGATGATGGAACAGGCAGATACATTTGCGGCTGAGAACCGGAATTTTGAGTTCTACTACATCCCCTTCTCCTCCATGTGCATGGGGATCAGCCACAATGAGACAGACGAGCCTCTGGCACCTTCAACCGCCGAAGACAATGATGGCATCATGACCCTGAAAGCACTGGCGGACTATCTCAGCTGGTCGCCCTCGCTTCGGGAATATTTTATTCGGTCCGCCCTTGAAGACCTGCCCGACGAAACTTTCGTCGATACGTCCTGGAAGGTGTACCCAAGCGCTCGCAATGTGCGCTTCAACGAGATGGAATACCATCTGCCGCGGGAAAACGCGCTCGACGCTTTAAAAGAGATTCGCACCTTGGTTGAAGGTGAGAATATTGACCTCTTCTTCCCGTGGGAATTTCGATATGTGAAGTCCGACGATATCTGGCTCTCGCCCTTCCAGGGGCGTGAGAGCTGCTCCATTGCGATCCACAGATATTACGAAGAAGACTATAAGCCGCTCTTCTCAGCGGTGGAACCGATCCTGCAAAAACATGGCGGTCGTCCGCATTGGGGCAAACTGCACACACTTAAAGCGCCCGACTTCGCCGCGCTCTATCCGAACTGGAATGATTTCCTGCGCGTGCGCCAGGAAATGGATCCTGAAGGCACTTTCCTGAATGACCATTTGAGGGAGGTGTTGGGCATTGCGTGATCTCCTCAATCAGCTGAAATCTCGCTTCAATAGTTTGAGCAGACGTTCGCTCATACTGGGCGGCGGTGGCCTCACCACACTTGGTCTGCTGGCTCTGTCCCGCCCGGCCAAAGAAGGCGGGCCGGTTGAGCCCTATTTCAAAATGCTTGGGAGCGCGGTCACAGAGAAAGGCCTGGCGCGCCCCACTCTGGTGGTTGACCTTGCCCGGCTTCACCAAAACATCGAAGTGATGAAATCCCACCTGCGACCGGGAATGGGATACCGGATTGTCGCAAAATCTTTGCCCTCATTGCCACTCATTCGCCATGTCATGGCCGCCGCTGACACGAACAGGTTGATGCTGTTTCATCAGCCTTTCATCAATCTGGTCGCCGAGGAAGAACCGCGAGCGGACGTGCTTTTGGGTAAACCCATGCCAGTTGCCGCCGCAGCACGCTTCTATGACGAGCTGGGGCCAACGTCCTTTGATCCGGCAACGCAATTGCAATGGCTCATCGACACGCCAGAACGGCTCGCGGAATATCAGGAACTGGCAAATGCCCGCGGGCAAAAAATGCGGCTCAACCTTGAGCTCGATGTCGGTCTTCACCGTGGCGGTCTCACCGACCCGACAGCGTTGAAGCCCATTCTGGAAACCATTGACGCAGATCCGCTCCTCACCTTCTCAGGCTTCATGGGCTATGACCCACATCTTGCCTCTGTGCCAGACATTATGGGCTGGCAGGGCCGCGCCATCAAAACCTCGATGGACATCTACAAGGCGTTTGTCAATGCGGCAGCTGAGCATTATGGAGAGGATTGGAAGCCCGACGAGCTGACCCTCAACACTGCCGGCAGCCCGACCTACCAGCTGCACATGGAGACTATTCACGCCAATGAAGTGGCTGTCGGCTCAGCACTTGTAAAACCAACCCATTTCGATGTCTCCACACTCGCAGACCATGTGCCAGCGAGCTTCATCACAACACCGGTTGTGAAGACAGCGGAGCGAACCGACATTCCGGGTCTTGAAGCACTTACGGGCCCGACACGCCTCTGGGATCGGAACACCGCTCAGACCTTCTTCATCTATGGCGGCAATTGGCTGGCAGAGCCAGTCTCACCGCCCGGCCTTCGAACCAATGGCGTGTTTGGTCGATCCAGCAATCAGGAAATGCTGAACGGTTCGGACGTGATCGAACTCACAGTGAACGACACGGTCATTCTCCGACCAACACAAAGCGAATTCGTCTTTCTGCAGTTTGGCGACATTCAAGTGTTTGATGGCCGGAAGATCACTGAGAGCTGGCCGGTCTTTACACAAGGGGCGTGATACCCACCGAATTGTCGCCCCGGACTTGATCCGGGGTCCATAGGGCTCCTCAATTCAGTATGGATCCCGGCTCAAGGCCGGGGTGACACCTATGTGAAACGTCGAAGCTGTTGGCGGAAATAGGAACCAGATTGCACTCTCAGTTGGCCTTGCTCTTGTCTTCACCGGGAAGCGGTGCAACCGACACGCCTTCATCGATCAGGTCTTTGGCCTCATCCAGCGTTGCTTCGCCATATATCTCGCGCTCATCAGCTTCGCCATAGTGAATGCGGCGCGCTTCATCGGCAAACTGATCGCCTACATAGTCAAAGTTCGTTTCAACATGTTCACGCACCTTGCTCATGAACATCTGAACTTCTTCAACTGCCTCCGTGGGGGAGGTGCCGCCACTCTTTTTGCGTTTTGAGGTCACAACAGACGGCGACATCAGCGCTTTCTGGACCTTCGTGGTTTCACAATAGGGACAAGCGACTTCACCTGCGCCAACCTGCAAGTCAAACGCGTCCGACCCGGCAAACCAGCCGTCAAACTCGTGATTCTGCTCACAGATAAGGCGATACTTGATCATCTCTCACACATCAGTCGGTGTATCTGATGCGATAATAGCACGATCATGGGTCAGACTAGGAATTCGGTCTCGAGCGTCCTCAATCTTTGCCGGATCAATCTCAGCGAGAATCACACAAGGGTCGGTCCCCGCTTCCGCCAGAATGTCGCCCCAGGGATCGATGATCAGCGAATGACCAAAGGTCTCCCGACCATTTTCATGGGTTCCGCCCTGAGCCGGGGCAAAAACAAAGCACCCCGCTTCAATCGCCCGCGCGCGCAGCAGCACATGCCAATGCGCCTCTCCGGTGGGCTTGGTGAATGCGGAAGGGACCGTCAAATATCCGGCACCTCCTTGGGCGAGCTGCCGATAAAGATGCGGGAAACGCAGATCATAACAGACCGTCATGCCCAACTTGCCCCCCAAACCAAGCAGCGGCAGGTCCGCGAGAACCGACATCTCTCCCGCTTGGTAGTTCTTAGACTCGCGGTACGCCTCGCCATTCCCCAGATCCACATCGAACATGTGGATCTTGTCATAGCGCGCGGCAATCTCGCCCTCTGGCGAGAGAAGAAAAGACCTGTTCGCAGCTTTATCGCTTGCCACCTTGACAGCAAGTGACCCAATCAGAAGATGGACACCAAGCTCTGAGGCGAGGTCCTGAAAGGCTTTGAGCGCCCGGTCCTCTTCTTCAGCAACGATATTGGCAAACAGCCGTTTGGCCCCAAGCTCCATCAGAGCCGTTGTTTCAGGCGTCGCAATAAATCGCGCGCCGCCATCCGCTGCCTCACGAATGAGCGCACTGGCATCTTCAATATTGCGATCAATATCAACGCCCGTTCGCATCTGCACGCAGGCGGCAATAAATTTGTCTCTCAGGCCCGCCACCGATCAACCGGCAAGGATAGGGTCAAGCGCACCCCTGGAGTCCAGCGCATAGAGATCATCGCATCCACCCACATGGGTGTCGCCAATGAAAATTTGCGGAACTGTGTAGCCCCCGCCTGAGCGAAACATCATTTCCCGGCGCAGATCCGGGTCCATGCCAACATCAACCTCCTTAAAACTAGCGCCTTTTTTCGAAAGCAGCTTCTTGGCCTGATGGCAGTAAGGGCACATCATCGTTGTGTATATGGTTACATTAGCCATCGGGTCGCTCCTGGGCGGTCTTTTAGGGCCCTTTGCATTTAATCAGAGAGACATCTTATCGAAAGGTGCGGTCGAGCCAAAAGCGAGAGGCAGCATCTTTCGATTCAGATCAAATGCAAAGTGCTCCAGATTGCGCGGGATCATATAGGGGCTTGGTCACGCGGAACAACCCGCGCGAGTGTCAGAACATCGACACTCAAGGCACCTTCAGCCGCCAAACACTTTGCGCAGGCTTCAACAGTCGCCCCAGTTGTGAGCACATCATCCACCAACAATAGGCGTTTTCCTTCTACTTTCTCCCCTTTTCCCGGCGTTAGCGCAAAGGCGCCCGACACATTGCGTCGTCTGGCAGACGCTGAAAGCCCCACCTGCGCCCGTGTCGCCCGTGTTCGGATCAACAATTCGGGAGCACAAGGCACGCCTGATAGTCGTGACACCGCACGGGCCATCTCCGCTGATTGGTTAAAGCGCCGCTGAAAAAGCCGCGCCCGGTGCAAGGGCACGGGAACAATCAGGTCGGTATCTGCAAGCAACTCATGCCCCGCCCGGACCATCCATTTTGCGAACAAAGGGACTGTTTCCAGACGATCCCCATATTTCAACCGAGATACAAGCCGACCACTGGCCTGATCATATTGAAGTGCCGCCCGCGCGCGCCCATAGGCAGGTCTATGAGCCAGGACCTCCGCGCTGAGCGCCCCAGGTCCTGGGTCAAAAGGAAACGGAATACCACTCACCTCACAAAGAGGCGCCTCAATAAGGACAAGGCCCTTCCAACAGGTGGCGCAAACCTGCGTTTCTCCCCAAAGAGGAGCAGAGCAGGACACGCACCGTGGAGGCAACAGAAGATTAGCCGTCCATCGCATTGCCTCGCGAGCGGTACGACCGGAAAGTGCCTTCTGCGGTCCAAACATTGCCATAGGCAAAGGATAGGCTGAGAAGACCGGTGCGCGAAAGCAACTTGCGCGTGCAGCACAGATTGCCATAGTGCGCATTATGACTTCTACCGTTACCCCATTTGATCGCCAACTCGTCGCCCGCCATCGTACACGGGCAGCAGGAGGCTTTTCAGCTGCGGACTTTCTTGTCCGCCGGGCTGCAAAAGAAATTGGTGGGCGACTACAAACGACCAACCGAACTTTAAAGAAAGCCCTCGACCTTGGCTGCCACGATGGCCTGCTTGCCCGAGACATTCTTGGACCAGCCGGTGTGGAGACAGTGATCTCTGCCGACATATCCCCATTGATGGCGCGCCAAGCACCCTGGCCGCACATTGTGGCTGACGAGGAATTTCTCCCCATTGGGCCAAGCTCTCTTGATCTCGTTACCAGTGCCCTATCCCTACACTGGGTGAACGATCTGCCAGGCGCTCTGCTGCAGGTGAGGCAGGCCCTTAAGCCCGACGGCCTTTTCCTCACCGCTCTTTTTGGCGGCGAAACCCTCCACGAATTGCGCGATGTTCTGATGCAGGCAGAAGCGGAATGTGAAGGCGGTGTATCACCGCGTGTGTCTCCATTCGCAGATGTGCGCGATCTAGGTGGCTTGCTCCAGCGCAGCGGCTTCGCACTTCCTGTTGTCGATGCCGACCAGATCATTGTTCGCTACGATACGATTTTCAATCTGATGAGCGACCTGCGCGCGATGGGTGAAACAAACGCGATCACCGAGCGCCGAAAGAGCCCGCTGAAACGCGCCACATTGATGCGAGCAGCCCAACTCTATCAGGAGAAATATGCAGACCCAGATGGGCGCATTCGCGCGACGTTCGAAATTCTCTACGCCACAGGCTGGGCACCGCACGAAAGTCAGCAAAAGCCCATGCGCCCAGGCACCGCGGCCATGCGGCTGGCAGACGCTTTGAAAACGCAAGAGATCAGTGCGGGCGAGAAAGTGCCCGGACCAGATAGTCCAAAGCGCTGACAAAACTTGTGAAGGCCAGAACGCTCCAGCACTCTCAATCTGAAAGCCTTGTCGTCACAGAAAGTCCCTCAGCATTGCAACCAACGGCTCATCTGCCGGTGGCATTGGATAGTCACCCATTTTTACTGGGCGCACCCATTTCAAGGTCTGCCCTTCAACCGGCCTCGGAATCCCCTGCCACTTCCGGCAGACAAAAAGTGGCATTAACAGGTGAAATTTCTCGTAAGTGTGGCTGGCAAAAGTAAACGGGGCAAGACAGGAAGCCGTCACATCTAGTTCAAGTTCTTCTCTTAACTCCCTGATCAAAGCAACCTCCGGCGCCTCGCCGGGCTCGACTTTTCCACCAGGAAACTCCCAAAGCCCCGCCATTGATTTACCTTCCGGACGTTGGGCAAGCAGCACCCGCCCTTCAATATCCACCAGTGCACAGGCCGAAACGAGCACGATAGGGCGATTTGCGTCCGCCATTAGGCGACCTTACCGGAAAGAGGAACCACGTTTGACGGCTTAGGGTCTTTGCGCAGATCAGAGATAAAACGCCGAACCAGACGTGCCCCTCCGCGGTCCGGCACGTTAATGGTTTCGAAAGCATGCTCTTCAAAACCGAGCCCGCGCAGCACGGCAACCGACGCCGTGTTTTCTGAATAGACCACCGCCTGGATTGACTGCAATTTTAGAATATCCGCGCCGAATGCAACCGTGGCAGCAACAGCCTCACGGCCATACCCCTGCCCCCAAAAATCCCGGCCAAGCCAATAGCCCAGTTCTGCGCTCCCCCGACTGAGCATCATCAAAGCGGAGACGCCAACAAACGCTGGCTCTGATCGTTCTTCGATTGCAAATCGATAAGCAGAGCCCCTTTCCCTCAAGCCTTCCGCCTCATCAATCCACTCGCGGGCGGCGGGAACATCATAGGGATAGGGAATCGTTTCAGTTTTCTGCAGGAGCAGTGGATCACCTGCAAAAGCACTGAGTCTCTCCGCATCGCTTGAGGCAATCCAACGAAGCGTCAAACGGGGCGTAAAAAGCGACCGGGCGCCCAGCCCGCCGCCAAGCAGGCGAGAGGCACCTGCATACCCTTTATCACTTGAGTGATGTGTCAATTCTTCGCTCGCCCAAAAAATACCACCGACATAGGTCAGCTGCGGTAGTCCGCATTAATGCGAATGTACTCATGGGTGAGGTCGCACGTCCAGACCGTTGCCTCGGCTCGTCCCACGCCAACATCAACGGCGATCTTGATGTCTTTGCCTTTCATGTGACGCGCTACCGGCTTTTCATCAAAACCCTCCACGGCAACCCCATTCTTGGCGACAAGAATACCACCTATCTCAATCTTGAGTTTATCCCGGTCTGCCTCTTCTCCGGCTTTGCCAACAGCCATGACAATCCGCCCCCAATTGGCATCTTCACCAGCAATCGCTGTCTTCACCAACGGAGAGTTCGCGACAGACAGCGCAATTGTACGAGCAGCCTTATAACTCGCCGCGCCGGAAATCTTCACTTCGATAAATTTCGATGCCCCTTCGCCGTCCTTGACCACCTGATGCGCAAGATCGAGCATCAGGTCATTCAAGCCATCACGGAAGTCCCTAAGCCGAGGATCGCCTGCGCGTGAAATTTTAGGTGGTGTAATACCGTGCTCCGCTGCCGCCACCATGGCGCCGCCTGTTGCAAAGAAGAGCACCGTGTCACTTGTGGACGTGTCACTGTCGACAGTGATGGAATTGAAACTGTCCCTGACCCCAAGCATCAGCAATGTCTGAAGCACTGACGCCGGCAATGCCGCGTCGGTGAATAGGAACACCAGCATGGTGGCGAGATCCGGTTGGATCATGCCGGACCCTTTTGCAATCCCATTGATCCGGACATCCACATCACCGATCTTGACCGTTTTTGTCGCGAGTTTTGG
>TARA_R110002110_G_scaffold12692_26_pt1 | contig 24866 bp, 25 predicted proteins | sample TARA_R110002110 | Tara Oceans TARA_R110002110 (sample SAMEA4397330) | marine metagenome | biome: Polar Biome; feature: [SRF] surface water layer (ENVO:00010504); material: water (ENVO:00002006), including particulate matter (ENVO:01000060) such as... | depth 5 m
GCATCTCTTCATCGATGTCGGCGGCGAGAAAGTGCCAGGCGAGGCGGAACTGGATGTCGAGCGCACCAGGGAAGATGGCAAGACATCCTCCGTCCATTTCGTCCATTTCCGCTTCACGCCCGCGCAGATCGCGAAGTTCCGCTTGCCGGAAACGCAAGTAATGGCGGGAATCGCGCATGAGAATTATCACCACATGGCGGTCCTGCCGCCGGCGGTGAAAGACGCGCTGGCAAAGGATTTTGCCTGACGCCTATTCGAATGTTTCACCCGGATAGACGCCCCAGAGCGTGCTCTGACGTGCCCAGCCTTCATACCCTTGCGCATCGACACGGCACCAGTGGCTGTCGCAGGCGGTGACGCGCGCGACGAGCCCCTTCTGTGCATAGGCAATGACGTCCGACATGGGGTCGGGCCCGGTATGGAGCGCCACCGGTTCGCCGTCGCCCGCGCTGCCCTCGACAATGATGCTGCGTTCACCCGCCAGCATCGTGTGCCATATCCAGCCGCCATCGCCATCATGATCGCGGATACGCCGCCAGTTGTTTGATTCGGCGATGATCTCCAGCGGCACGCCGTTCTTGCGGTAGACCCAGTCGATGGGAAAATCCGTGCCCGGCCCCCGGCGCACATTGGCCCGGCCCGATTTGAGGCTGACGAAGCGCGGCACCGGAAGCCCGGTCGCCCGGCCGGGTTCGCGCATCGGCTCGCCGGCCTCAAGCCCGTCCTTCAGCGACGCTGTGGCGGTCTTTTCGCTCGCCTGCGCCACGGCGCCGGAAAAGATCGGGCCCGAAATCAGGACGCCGGAAACGAGCGCAAGAGCAAGCGTGAAGACGCCCATAAGGACGCCCCGGAAGGTGTCCATAGCCGCCGCCCGGCGCCTCTTACAGGTGTTGAAACTTGTGTAGCGCTCCTGCATCTCTTGTTTCTTGTCCGTTGGCGCCCCTTCCGGCCTTTGCGAAAGTTTTTCGCCGGCCGGCCCCCAACGTAATCCGGCCGATTGGCCGACTCACTTGATTTTGCCAGAAAATGGCGCAAACAAACGGATAAAACCTGCTAATAAGGGCTCGTCGCAGCCGCAGTACCGCTGGAGTCCTGCCGGAGTACCATATGACCGTCAAAAAGCCGCTTGTCATCGTCACCCGAAAACTGCCCGCGCCTATCGAGGCGCGCATGGGCGAGTTGTTCGATGTCCGGCTGAATGCCGACGACCATCCTTTTTCGCAGGCCGAACTCGCCGGCGCAATCCATGAGGCGGACGTGCTGGTGCCGACGGTGACGGACAGGATCGATGCGCGGCTTCTCTCGCAGGCTGGGCCCGATCTGCGCCTCATCGCGCAGTTCGGCACCGGCATCGACAATATCGATGTCGAGACGGCGCGCCGCCGCGGCATCACGGTAACGAATACGCCAGGCGTGCTGACCGAAGACACCGCCGACATGACGATGGCGCTCCTGCTCGCCGTGCCGCGCCGCCTTGCGGAAGGGGCGCGCTATTTGCGTGAGCATGAAGGCACCTGGCCCGGCTGGTCGCCGACCTGGATGCTTGGCCGCCGCCTGACCGGCAAACGTCTCGGCATTATCGGCATGGGCCGCATCGGCCAGGCGGTCGCGCGCCGCGCGCATCCCTTCGGTCTCGAAATCCACTATCACAACCGCACCCCCGCCAACGCCGTCATCGAGAAGGAACTCGAGGCAAAATGGTGGGAGAGCCTCGACGAGATGCTGCCCAGGGTCGACATTGTTTCCGTGAACTGCCCGCTGACGCCGCAGACTTTCCATCTGCTTGACGCGCGCCGCCTGAAGCTGATGAAACGGGAAGCCTATATCGTCAACACCGCGCGCGGCGAGATCATCGACGAGAATGCGCTCATCCGCGCGCTGGAAGCGGGCGATCTGGCGGGGGCGGGGCTCGACGTGTTCGAACGCGAGCCTTCCGTCAATTCCCGCCTCCTGAAGCTCGCCAATGTTGTCACACTGCCGCATATGGGCTCGGCCACCATTGAGGGCCGCGTCGAGATGGGCGGCAAGGTCATCGTCAACATCAAGACCTTCATGGACGGCCACCGTCCGCCGGACCGGGTCATTCCCGCCATCATGTAAGCCCCGGATTATCACGGCCCGCGCCTTCTTTTGGCAGCGGCCCCCGGCAAAAATCGGCATGTCATCCCCGCGACACGCGCGGGCATGGCGGACTTTCTAGATGTGAGACGACATATCCGTGATCGTCGGCGCTTCGCCGGTCAGCGGATTTTTTGGATCCCATTTGAGTTTCAGGGTGCGAAAGCGCGTGTCGAGCGCGTCATAGATGAGCAGCTTACCTGCAAGGCTCGTTCCCGCGCCGGTGATCTCCTTGATGACTTCGAGCGCCTGCAGCGAGCCGACGACGCCCGTGAGCGCGCCCAGCACGCCCGCCTCCTCGCAGGTCGGTACCGAACCCGGCGGTGGCGTTGCGCCCACAAAATCCCGGTAGTTCGGTTTCGGCCGTCCTTCAGCGTCGCGCTCAAAAGCGCGGAACGTCGCCACCTGTCCCTCGAACTGTCCGACCGCCGCCGAGACGAGCGGCACCTTGGCGAAATAGCAGGCATCGTTCACGAGAAAGCGCGTCGCGAAATTATCGCAGCCATCCGCCACAACATCATATTGCGAGATGATGTGAAGTGCGTTCGCGGCGCTCAGCCGTTCCCCGTGCTGGACAATCTTCACGTCGGGGTTGATGCGCGCCGCCGCTTCCGCCGCGCTTGCCGTCTTTGCCCGTCCGATATCCTTCGTCCCGTGTGCGATCTGGCGTTGCAGGTTCGACAGCGAGACCTCGTCATTGTCGATGATGCCTATGGTGCCGACGCCCGATGCGGCGAGGTAGATGAGGCAGGGGCTCCCAAGCCCGCCCGCGCCGATGATGAGCACACGCGCCGCCAAAAGCTTGTGCTGGCCCGGCCCGCCGATTTCCTTCAGCACAATGTGCCGCGCGTAGCGTTCGAGTTGATCGTCGCTCAGTGCCATAAATCTTCTCCGGCTCCCTTTGCGCCATTGTTCGCCATTATGTGGGCATATGAACGGCGATGCACTGGCGTTCCGGGGGGAGAACGGAACCGCGGGGCAGCGCCCTGCGGTTCCGAACGTTTTCGATCAGCGCTTCCGGTAATTGCTCGCCGGCTGGCCGGAGCCATGATTATTTACCGGTATGCTCTCTCGCGCATCGGCTTCATGCACCATCCGCTTCATCGCAGGCACGTTCTTGCCGTAACGCTGTTGCGTGACGCGGGAGTATTCCGTCAGGCGGTCACGATCCTTCATTGTGACCGTGCCTGTTGCCGCCGAGGGAGCGGCTGACCGTCCGTCGATCCGCACAGTCTGCTGGCCGTACTTGATATTCGGACCGGCGAGTGCCGCTCCGCTCATCGAGAACGTGGCTGAAAGGCTGATAATGGCGGCTACGGCGAAGGTTTTGAACGTTCTGGACATTTTGTCCTCCTGGTATGGGGCGTATTTCACGCCCTGTTTGTACTGTTCATCGATTTGGCAAAGCTCCAGGCGCGGGCCCTCGGCGGTGGCGGGTCCGGACGCCGCATGCCGAACGAGACCCACAAGGTTGAAGCTGCGCCGCTGTCTGTCTGCTGCCTCACTTCCATCTGCCCCGTCGGCGGCAGGATGGCGCAACAAACAGCTGAGGCCTCACAGAACGGGCTGACCGCGTGATCGCTTTCGTCGTCCGCGGGAGCGCTCTCGACGGGCAGATGCGCCATTGCGGCTGGCGATGCGGCGACCGGCATGGGGGCCAGGCTAAACCCGGCAGGACCGGTGCCCAGCCATATGGCAAGTGCGACAGCAATGGCGATACCGCGCCAGTGCCGCAAACCGGCAAGACCGTTTCCCGCTGTGGCATGTCGGTGCCGCCGTCTCGTCATTTTCTTCGTCCTCCATCACGCGCATGCGAATTGGCGGGAATCGCGGGGGAACACGGCAAGTGCCGTCATGGGCGGCTTGCGTGCGTGGTTGAGCCATGCCGTCCCGTCACGCAGCCTGGGCTGCGTCCGGGAGCGTCAAAGGATTTTACGAGAAGCGGGGAGGAGTGAGGTCGGGGACCGCCAGACGGCCGCTCCGATGAAAATGCATGGGGCCGTATACGCTCCGAGAGGCGGCCGCAGACAGGACGAACGTCTTGGGCAGGTTCATGGCGCCGACCGACTGGCAGAAATTGCCCATGCTGGTGCATGTGCCGTCGGCGGGCTCATTGCAGTACGGGTACACTTCATTCGCCGCGCCGGCGGTCATGCCGCCTCTCTCGGCGCATGTGCCCATGTCGATACCGGCGCCTGAAGTCATCGCCGCGCGGGCGTCCGCGAGTTCAGCCGCCACACCGCGCGTCGCCGCGAGATTCATTCCCGCAGCCAGGAAGACCGCGAAAAAAATGGCAAACCAGCGATGGCGTGACAGTCCGTTCATCCGCTATTTGTAGACGGGTTGGCCACCGGAAGAAAATGATAAATCGGCGAAGAACGGCAAATGGCCAATGGAAGTCCGCGTCAAATTGACCTTCCGGCGCGGGAAGGTTCCAGGTTACGCAGGCGCCAATAGCACCACGCTCTGGCACGAGCGCCCGATCCGCCCGTGAACGTCGAAGATCTCGGATTCGGTAAGCCCTCGTCCGTCGCCCTGCCAGAAGCCGCGCTGTGCCACGCCGATCCATGCGCCGATCGGGGCTCGCGCGAGATGGAGCGAGAGATCGGCATTCGGCCAGCCGCCGGAATTTGGCCGCTCGCCCGCATCCGTCACGGTGAAAAGCGTCGACACATCGGCCACCGCCATAGCGTCCGAGAACGGCGTCTGTGCCGCGTGGAAGGGCCGCGCCAGCTTGAACCATTTGGCGCGCGTGCCGTCATCATGGCGGGTATCGCGAATATCGACGAGATCGAGGAAACCGTGATCGGTATTGCCCGTTCTGAACATTACCGGCCGCTCCCAGACCGGACATTTTTCCGGCTCAAAAAAGATCGTGTCCGGCGCGCCTGGCAACCCGTCGATGGCAAGCGCCTTCTGAAAACACGCGCTGGCTTTCGCCTGAAGTTTACCGTCTGCGTAAAGCTCGTTCTCGATGACGGCGATCCGCCCGCCTTCGCGTACCGTCGTGAGCTTGCTTGTGATGTCCGCGCGCGGCAGTGGCCGCAAAAGATAGAGATTGGCGGAAACAATCGCGCCGAGCCCGCGTGCGGCGCCTGCGATTTCCATCTCGCCGACGCAAAGCGCCGCAACCGCGCCGCCATGCATGCCACCGAACGGGCCTTGCGATTCCGCGCGCGCGCGCCAGATGCCGCCATCGAGACGGAATACAGGGTTCATGCCGGTGTCGGGTGCACTCATGGACGGGCTCTCTTTTTCATCAAGCTGTAATTGCCTCTTCCACATCGCGCAGGCGGTCCTTGCCGAAATAGATATCGCCATCGACGAAGAATGTCGGAATGCCGAAGGCCCCGCGCGAAACGGCATCTTGTGTATTCGCGGCAAGCTTCGCCTTCACGTCCGCCTCCTGAATGCGCGCGAGAATATGCGTACCGTCAATGCCCGCTTCGTCGAGCACGGCCTTGATCGTGTCGGGATCGTCCATCTTGCGCGATGCCTCCCACATCGCCGGCATGACCGCGTCGATATATTTCGGCAACATGGCGTCCATCTCGGCCGCCACCGCGCCGCGCATGATTTGCAGCGTATTCACCGGAAAATGCGCATTGAATTTGAACTTCGCGAGCTTGTGCGTCGCGATGAAGCGTTCGATCTCGAGCATCGCGTACTCGCCCTTGTTCTTGATGCCCTGATTGGCAATCACGGGCGAGACGTTGTTCGTCGCCTTGAAGATGCCGCCGAGCAGCACCGGCACATAGGTGAAGGAAATGCCGGTTCGCTTTTCGATACCGGGCACCGCCTTGTGCGCGAGATAGGCATTCGGGCTGCCGAAGTCGAAATGAAACTCCACTTGCTTGCTCATAGGGGCGTTCCGTCCTTGTTTGTCTAGAAAGTTTCCATCCACGGGCGCAGATCGAGTTCATGCGTCCAGGCATCGCGCGGTTGTGTGTGGATGTGCCAGTACATATCGGCGATGTGGTCGGGATTGAGAATGCCGTCTTTCACCTTCAGCTTGTAGCGCTCGGGAAATCTGTCGCGGATGAAGGCCGTGTCGATGGCGCCGTCTATGATCGGGTGTGCGACATGGATGCCTTTGGGTCCGAGTTCGCGTGCCATGCTTTGCGCCAGCGCGCGAAGCGCGAATTTGGCTCCGGCAAAGGCGCTGAAGCCGGCGCCGCCGCGCAAGCTCGCCGTTGCGCCGGTGAAGATGATCGTGCCCCTCCCCCTCGCCATCATGACGCGCGCCGCCTCGCGCCCGGTGAGGAAACCGGCATAGGCGCCCATCTCCCACACCTTGCGGTAGACGCGCTCGGTCATTTCGAGAATGGGAAAATTCACATTGCCGCCGATATTGAAGACGAAAACCTCGACCGGGCCAACCTCGCGCTCGACCGTTTCGAAGAGCGCCGTGACCTGGTCTTCCTGGCGCGCATCCGAGCCGAAGCCGCGCGCCTCGCCGCCCTCCGATTTGATCTGCTCGACCAGCGGCACGAGTTTTTCCGCGTCCCGGCGCGTGACGCAGGCCGCATACCCCTCTCTGGCGAAGCGTCTGGCGATGGCGCCGCCCGTGGCATCGCCCGCGCCGATGATGATGGCGGCTTTTTTTTCGGCCATGCTCGCACCTCCTCCAGTCCGGCAAAGTTGTTAGTTCTATTTTAGAACTTACAAGAATATAATGGGTTCCGAAACAGAACCTGTCAAGCTATGTTGAACCGGCTTCAAGTTGCCAGCTTCAAATTGCCGGCTTCAAGTTGCCGACTTCAAGTTGAAAGGGAGTCATCATGCGCTGGGAAGACCTGGATCGTGAACCCTGTTCGCTGGCGCGGTCGCTTTCCGTCGTCGGCGACCGGTGGACGCTGCTTATCCTGCGCGATTGCTTTTTGCGTGTGCGCCGCTTCGAGGAGTTCGAACAGCGCCTCGGCATTGCGCGGCACGTTCTGGCCGACCGGCTGAAAAAACTCACCGATGCCGGCGTTTTGGCGAAGGTGCCCTATCAGGAGCGTCCGCGCCGCGAGGAGTACCGCCTGACCGAAAAGGGCATCGCGCTTTATCCTGTCCTGCTCTCGCTGCTCGACTGGGGCGACAAGTGGATGGCGGGGCCCGAAGGCCCGCCTGTGCTGCGCCGCCACAAGACCTGCGGCCACGTCACTCATGCGGTGCAGACCTGTTCGGAATGCGGCGAGCCCATTGGCGCGCGCGATGTCACGGTGGAAATCGGGCCGGGTGCGGCGGACGGCGAGCTGCCCTCCGGCATCTTGCCGCCGGAGAACAGCACCGCAAAATAGGCCCGCAGGCGGATCAGAGCCCGTCGAAAAGCGCCGTCGAGAGATAGCGTTCGGCGAAGGACGGGATGATGACGACGATCGTCTTGCCCTTCATGTCCGGCCGCTTCCCCACTTCGAGGGCCGCTGCGATGGCCGCCCCGGAAGAGATACCGCACGGGATACCCTCCATCCGCGCTGCCTTGCGTGCATGTTCGAACGATGTCTCGTTGCCGACGGTGACGATCTCGTCGATCAGCGAGGTATCGAGATTGCCGGGCGCAAATCCCGCACCAAGGCCCTGGATCATGTGCGGGCCGGGCTGCCCGCCGGAAAGGATGGCGCTGTCTTCGGGTTCGAGAGCGATCATCTTCACCGAAGGCTTATAGGCTTTCAGCACGGAGCCGACGCCGGTAAAGGTGCCCGCCGTGCCGATGCCGGAAATCACGACATCGACCTTCCCGTCCGTGTCGTTCCAGATTTCTTCCGCCGTTGTCTTGCGGTGAATCTCCGGATTGGCGGGATTGTTGAACTGCTGCGGCATCACCGAGTCCGGATTTTCCTTGAGCAGCTCTTCGGCACGCGCGATGGCCCCCTTCATGCCTTTTTCCTTCGGCGTCAGTTCCAGCTCCGCGCCGAGCAGCGCCAGCATCTTGCGCCGTTCGATGGACATGCTTTCAGGCATGCACAAGATAAGCCGGTAGCCTTTTGCCGCGCAGACGAAGGCGAGTGCAATACCTGTATTGCCCGATGTCGGCTCGATGATGACGGTATTTTCGGTGATCTTGCCCTGCTTCTCCAGCGCCTCGATCATCGACACGCCGATGCGGTCTTTCACGCTCGCGAGCGGATTGAAAAATTCGAGCTTCAGATAGATGTCCGCGACAACACCCGCTTCCTTCGCCATGCGGTTGAGCCGCACCAGCGGCGTATCGCCGATTGTTTCGGTGATGTCGTTATATACGCGCCCGCGACCGGGCTTCTTGCTGTCTGTCATTTTGGCCTCCCGGGCCTTTGTTGTTGCTTCTTCCCGTCTCGCCGGGACGAAGCCTGTCAGAGTTAGATAGTGAAATCGGCGTTCAATCTCGAATTTTCAACGCCTGCTTCCTCCGCCTTGCGGCACATATCCTCAATGGTAATGCCGTCCAGTTTCTTCATGAGTTCGCGCTGCACGTCTTGCCAAAGCGGCGCAATGACGCGCTCTCCGAGATCGGAAGGCACGCTGTTGGCCGGTTCGTCGGACGCCTCCATTGCGCCCACCACCCGCACGACCTCGCCCACGGGAATGCGCCGCCGCTCGCGCGCCAGCGTGTAGCCACCCCGTGGCCCGCGCACGCCTTTCAGGATGCCGGCATGAACAAGCTGCTGCATCACCTGTTCGAGATAGCGTTGCGGAATTCCCTGGCGTTTCGTGATTTCCTTCGACTGAACGGGATTGGGCCGCGCATTGATCGCGATATCCACGACGGCCTCGAGCGCGAGCCATGTTTTTTTCGAAAGTCTCAGCATCCTTCGCTCACCCTTTGGTCTCGCGCGATGCCGCGCCTGCAATGCCTGTGGAGCCAAACCCGCCCGCGCCCCGTGTGGTTTCGTCCAGCGTTTCGACGTCCCGCAAACATGCTTGTGTCACCGGCGCCACCACCATCTGCGCGATGCGTGTGCCGCGCTCGATGGTGAAGGGCTGTGTTCCCAGATTGATAAGGATCACCTTCACCTCGCCCCGGTAGTCGCTGTCGATCGTGCCCGGCGAATTGAGCACGGTGACGCCGTTTTTGGCCGCGAGCCCGGAACGTGGCCTCACCTGTGCCTCGAAACCCTGCGGCAGCGCAATGGCAAGACCGGTCGGCACCATCGCGCGCTCGCCCGGCTGTAGCGCCATCTCTTCGCCGTCGGGCAGCGCCGCCACAAGGTCCATGCCCGCGGCGCCGCCCGTTTCGTAGCGCGGCAGCGGCAACCCGTGCGAATGTGCAAGCCGCTGCACACGAATGTCGATCGTCGGGTTCATTCGGCGACCTTTGCTGGAGCGAAATGTTCGGCGATGCGCCGCGCAAGGCGTTCGGCGACCGCCTGCTTCGGCAGCAGCGGCCAGTCTTCCCTGCCATCCGCCATGATGAGATGGACCGTGTTGAGATCGCCGCCCATCACGCCCGTAGCCGGCGCGACATTGTTTGCAACGATCCAGTCGCAGCCCTTGCGCGCCCGCTTCGCGGTTGCATGTTCGACCACTTTTTCCGTCTCGGCCGCGAAGCCGATCACCAGACCCGGCCGGTTCGCTTCGAGATGCGACAGTGTCGCCAGAATGTCGGGATTTTCGACCAGCGCGAGTGCGGGTGCCTCACCGCCAGGCTGCTTCTTCAGCTTCTGTTCCGTATCGCTCGCCATGCGCCAGTCGGCAACGGCCGCCGCGCAGATGACGATGTCGGCGGGAAGCGCCGCCTCGCAGGCCGCCAGCATCTCGCGGGCCGTCTCGACGCGCGTCAGGGCGACACCGGGCGGATCGGGCAGGATGGTCGGACCCGAAATCAGCACCGTCTCGGCGCCGAGCCGCGCGACCGCTTGTGCAATTGCATGGCCCTGCTTGCCCGATGAACGGTTTGCGAGATAGCGCACCGGGTCGATTGGCTCATGCGTCGGACCCGACGTGATGAGGACGCGCTTGCCTTTCAGCGGGCCGCCGCCCGGATAGGCGAGTTCGCTGAAATGCGCTTCGATGGCGGCAAGAATTTCGGCCGGCTCGGCCATGCGTCCAGGCCCGTATTCGCCGCAGGCCATGTCGCCTTCGTTCGGACCGACGAAATCGATGCCATCCGCCAGTAATGTTTCGAAATTCCGCTGCGTCGCGCGGTGTGTCCACATCCGCACATTCATGGCTGGCGCGATCAGCACCTTCTTGTCGGTCGCGAGCAGGGCCGTGCTGGCAAGGTCGTTGGCGTGCCCGTTCGCCATCTTCGCCATCAGATCGGCTGTCGCGGGTGCGACGACCAGCAGATCGGCATCCCGGGAAAGCTCGATATGGCCCATTTCGGCTTCGTCGGTAAGGCTGAAGAGGTCCGTATAGGCCTTGTCGCCGCTCAGGCTTGAAACCGAAAGCGGGGTCACGAATTCCTGTGCCGCGCGCGTCACGATCACGCGCACACTGGCGCCGCGCTCCCGCAGCCGCCGGATCAGTTCAAGGCTCTTATAGGCCGCGATGCCGCCGCCTATGATCAACAGCACGCGCCTGCCGTTCAGGATGCTCTCGTCCAAGCCATTCTCCTGCGTCGATAACCGGGCCGGCGGAAGCTTCACGAGAGTTCTGCCGCACCATACGCGGAAATATAGTTATTCACGCAGGCAATTTGTAGATCAAATCGTACGGACATGAAAGCGCGGAAATACCGGCGGGCGCCTTTTATTCAGAAAAACCGGGTCAGAAGAAGCGCACCGATGGCGCCGAGGACCAGCCAGAGAAGCGGTCGCTCATAGCCGTTTCGGTTCCGTTCGCGGGCAATGGCCTCTGTCGAGGAGGGGTGCAGACGTAACCCGTCCTCGTCCACGGCCTCCGCAAGCAGCCGCGCCGTGCGCTCGGCCCGGTCCAGCACGTCAGGCAGATGGCTCATGGCACGGCCGATCTGCAACGCCGCCGCGGTTGCTTCCTCGATCCGCGTTTCCGGCGCCATGCGCTCCATCATCCATGATTTGAGGACCGGCTCGGCGCTCTCCCAGATATTGTGATCGGGATTGAAACCGCACGCGACACCCTCCACCACCACCATTGTTTTTTGCAGCAGGATGAGTTCCGGCCGCGTCTTCATGTCGAATTGTTCGGTCACCTGAAAGAGCTGCGCAAGCAGCCTGCCCATCGAGACGTCGCGCGCCGGGCGGCCGAAAATCGGCTCGGCGACCGCGCGCAGCGCCTGCGCGAAGGTATAACGGTTCTTCGATTGCGGCACATAGCCCGCCTCGAAATGGATTTCCGCGACGCGCGTGTAGTTTCTCGTCACGAAGCCGTAGAGAATTTCGGCGAGGAAGCGGCGTTCATTGGGTCCGATACGGCCCATAATGCCGAAATCGACCGCGACCAGCCGCCCCTCGGCATCGACGAAAAGATTGCCCTGGTGCATGTCGGCATGAAAGAAGCCGTCCCGCATCGCGTGCATGAGGAAGGCTTGGATAACCTGCGTGCCGAGCCTGGGCATGTCGTGCCCGGCCGCAACGAGGGCCGCGCGGTCGGATGCGGGAATGCCGTCGATCCATTCCATGCAAAGTACACGCTGCGATGTCCGCTCCCAGTCGATCAGCGGCACGCGAAAACTCGGATCGTCCGCCGTGTTCTCGGCCATCTCCGACATCGCCGCGGCTTCGAGCCTGAGATCCATTTCGATTCTCACGCTCTCGGCCAGCGTCTGCACGATCTCGACGGGCCGCAGGCGGCGCGCCGGCGCATAATATCTTTCGATGGTCTCAGAGGCCCAGAAGAAGCTGTCGATATCCTCAAGGAAGCGTTTTTCAACGTCCGGCCGCAGCACCTTCACCGCCACGTCGCGGCCATCGGGATAGGTGTCGTCCGGTTGCGTGCGGGCGCGGTGCACCTGTGCGATCGATGCTGCGGCGATGGGCTCGCTCAGAAAACTGAAAAGCGCATCCACCGGTTTGCCGAGGCCCGTCTCGATTGTGGTGCGCGCGTCCGCCATTGCAAACGGCGGCAGTTTGTCCTGTAGCGAAATGAGATTGGCGGCGAGGTCCGGCCCGATAATGTCCGCGCGCGTTGCGAGAAACTGGCCAAGCTTGATATAGGAGGGTCCGAGCGCCGCCAGCGCAATGGCCAGACGTTCGCCCGCCTTCTCGCCTTGCAGTTCAGGTTTGGGTTCCCACGGAAATTTCACTTTCGCAAGCGGCAGCAGCGCGAGCACGATCCCCGGTATTTCCTCACGGAACTCGAGCGGCACCAGCGCGTCGTACTTGCCCAGCACGCGCGCCGCGCGCATGAGCCGCAAGAAAGAGCGAACGGCGCGGAACATGTCTAGAGCCGCCAGCCGGAATGGAGCGCCGCGACGCCGCCGGTCAGGTTGCGGTAGCTGACATTGCCGAAGCCTGCCTCCGAGATCATGCTTTTGAACCTATCCTGATCGGGAAAGCGGCGAATGCTTTCCACGAGATATTGATAGGGCGCGCCGTCGCCCGTCACCCATCGGCCGATACGCGGAATAGCGGCAAAAGAGTAACGGTCATAGATATCGTCGATGCCCGGCACCGACATGCGGCTGAATTCGAGACAGAGAAAGCGCCCGCCCGGTTTCAGTACGCGGTAGGCATCCCTCAACGCCTGATCGACATGCGTCACGTTCCTGATGCCGAAGGCGATGGTGTAGGCGTCGAATGCATTGTCGGGAAAGGGAAGCCGCTCCGCGTCGCCGCAGGCAAATTCAAGACGTCCCTCGAAGGCCTTTGCTTCCGCGCGTGTCTGCCCGACACCCAGCATATGTTTGTTGATGTCGCAGACCGTCACCTTCGCGCCCTCGCCCGCGCGCTCCAGAAACCGGAAGGCAATGTCGCCTGTGCCGCCCGCCACATCGATCAGGTGAAACGGACGCTTGCTGCGCGGCGGGTTCAACCAGTCGATCATCGACTGCTTCCATGCGCGGTGAAGCCCGCCCGACATGAGATCGTTCATCAGGTCGTAGCGGCTCGCCACCTGCTCGAACACATTATGGACGAGCGTCGCCTTTTCCGTCTCGCGCACCGTGCGGAAACCGAAATGGGTGTCGCCACCACCCGGCGGCGCCTCTTGCTTTTTTGTATCTGCATTCATGCGGCGGACCATAGCGCGCCGCTGCCAGGGGCGCTACTTTCATCCCGCCCTTACGCCTTCAATGCGTCCAGGTGAAGCCGCCATGCCCGAACTGCCCGAGGTTGAAACCGTCCGCCGGGGTCTTGCGCCCGCGCTCGAAGGCCGCCGCTTTATGCGTGTGACGCAGCGCCGGGCGGGCCTGAGGTTTCCTTTCCCGGCGCGGTTCGCCGAGCGGCTGACCGGACGGCGCATCATGCGTCTCGACCGCCGTGCCAAATATATCCTTGTCTATCTGGAGCCCGCCACGCCCGCGGAGCCCGAAGAGGTGCTCATCATTCATCTCGGCATGTCGGGCCGCTTCACGATCCACGAGCCCGGCGGGGCGTGTGCGCCGGGGCGCTTCCATCCCGGCCAGCCCGGCAGCGGCCGCCACGACCACATGGTTTTCGACATGGAAGACGGCACCCGCATCGTTTTTGCCGATCCTCGCCGTTTCGGCTTTATGGACCTGGTGGCGGAAGCGGCGCTGGCGGCCAGTCCCCATCTCGCCCGGCTCGGTCCCGAGCCGCTTGGCAACGGCTTTTCCGCCGCCATTCTCGCCGAGCGCCTGAGAGGCAGGCGCATGCCGGTGAAGGCCGCGCTGCTGGACCAGCACACCGTGGCGGGTCTCGGTAATATCTATGTCTGCGAAGCGCTCTTCCGCGCCGGCCTGTCGCCCAAGCGGAGCGCCGCGTCGGTCGCAGGCCCCATGCGTTCGGAACGGCTCGCCGGCGCTATCCGCTCCGTCCTCATGGACGCGATCGCGGCCGGCGGTTCCACCTTGCGCGATTATGCCCGCACAGACGGCGAACTCGGCTATTTCCAGCACATATTCTCGGTATACGCTCGTGAGGGCGAAGCCTGTTCAAAGCCGGGCTGCGGCGGTACCGTGAAACGCATTGTGCAATCCGCGCGTTCGACATTCTATTGTCCCGCCTGCCAGCGCTAGGCCCGGCGCCGGATATCGAGAAAGGCAATCGGCATTATGGCAATCTTCACCCGCCTGGCGGCATCGGCGCTTGTGCTGAGCATCGTCCTGGTCGCGGCCCCGCATATGTCCCGCGCAGGCTCCGGTTTCCTCGATGCGGTCGAAGACATGCCGCTGATGGAGGGCCTGCACGAGACCGGCGACGGCGGCATCATTTTCGACAAGCCGACCGGGCGCATTGTCCGCAGCGTTGCCGAGGGCGATGTCGCGCCTTCCGCCGTGCGGGCGTTTTATACGGACACTTTGCCGCAGCTCGGCTGGACGCGCGCGCAAGCCATCGAACTCATCGACGGGCTATTGCTCTTTCGCCGCGAAGGCGAGCGGCTGGAGATACAGATCGTATCCGTTTCGGACACGCACACCGAAGTGCGTTTCTCGATCGAACCCGAATAGGCGCCCGCGTAAACCAGCAGGCGTTCCCCGAACGAACAGCACTTAAAAAGGAGAGAGGCATGGCCTACCAGAATATTCTGGTCGAAAAGAAAGGCGCTGTCGGCGTCGTTACTTTGAACCGCCCGGACGCGCTCAACGCACTCAACGGGGCCCTCATGGACGAACTCACACAGGCGCTCGACGCCTATGAGGCCGACGAGGACGTCCATTGCATCGTCATCACCGGCTCCCAGAAAGCCTTTGCCGCCGGCGCCGACATCAAGGAGATGCAGCCGAAATCCTACATGGATGTCTACAAGGAAGACTTCATCACGGCGAACTGGGAGCGTGCCACGCGCTGCCGTAAGCCGGTCATTGCCGCGGTCGCCGGTTACGCGCTGGGCGGAGGCTGCGAACTCGCCATGATGTGCGACTTCATCATCGCCGCCGACACCGCGAAATTCGGCCAGCCCGAGATCAAGCTCGGCGTCATGCCGGGTGCCGGTGGCACACAGCGCCTGACACGCTTCGTTGGCAAGTCGAAGGCAATGGAGATGTGTCTCACGGGCCGCATGATGGATGCCGATGAGGCGGAACGCGCCGGCCTGGTGAGCCGTGTCGTGCCCGCCGACAATCTGATGGAGGAAGCGCTCAAGGTGGCTGAAGCCGTTGCCGGCATGTCGCTCCCGATCGCGATGATGACCAAGGAAAGCGTCAACCGGGCTTATGAAACCACGCTGGCGGAGGGCGTCAGGTTCGAGCGCCGGCTCTTTCACTCGATGTTTGCCACCGAGGATCAGACCGAGGGCATGGCGGCCTTTGTCGAGAAACGCAGCCCCCAGTTCCGCAATCGTTAGGGCAGGGGTCAAAAACCCCCGGAAAGCGGCATTTTACGCCTGTTTTGGGCCTGTCTGGCAGGTTGACGAATGCCGGGAGGGCGCGTATAACGCGCGCTTTCCAGGGGTCGGCCTTGCGCGTTTCGCGCGAGCCGCCTTTTTCAAACCAGGTTTCCGCAGGGCAGGGCCGGAGCGATCCGGACACTGTGCCGACAAAGGTCCGAAGAGCGATGGCGAACACGAAGTCCGCGAAGAAGGCAATTCACGTGATTGCGAAGAAGACGGCAATCAACAAGGATCGCCGTAGCCGCATGCGCACCATCATCCGCAAGGTCGAAGAAGCGATCACGGCCGGCGACAAGAGCGGTGCCGAAACGGCACTCCGCGCCGCGCAGCCCGAGATCATGCGCGCCGCGCAAAAAGGCGTCATTCACAAGAACACGGCGTCGCGCAAAGTGTCCCGTTTTGCACAGCGCGTAAAAGCGCTTGCCTGACAGCTATTTTGACAGGCATTTTTTGCGACTGCGTAGCAACCGGCCGCGCTTCGCGCATCATCGATAGATATCGGTGAGCCGGTCATTATCGGTGAGATAGACAAAAAACCCGCGAACGCCTTCGCGGGTTTTTTGTTTCGCGCCTGACGCGAAACATGTTGTGCTGCAAACGCCTCCAGTGGAAAAGTGCCTTTCGTGACAGGACTTGCGCGCGCCGATGTGTGTGTGCATCGCAATCGCCACATCATCTTGCGGGTATGCGTGCGTAGCGTCACACCGGCAAATTTTTGTGACGCAAACCGATTCTTCCGCTTGCTTCGTCATGGTCCAGCCGGTATGTTTAACACTCTCGGAGGGGCCAATGAATACTGTGTTTATTAAGTAAAAATGTACTGAATACAGTATTGATCTTTGCCTCACGAGGCAAAAAAGCAAGTATCCAGACAGAGTGCGAGTGACGAGCCGGGGGTAGTTCCGATATTGCCCCCTTGTGCAGCGCCATGTCTGGAAAGGCCGGTGGGAACGGTCGTGGTGTTCGGGCGGGGCAATCGATGAAATGAGTGGCGGAAAATTCAATGTCAAAAAAGACAGATAGCGGCGCACCCGAAATTATCGGTGCGCGTCCCGACGATTATGCGGGCGATGTTGCGCCGAAAGAAGCGTGGCGCGTCCTCCGGTCCGATCCGGATGCAGTTCTGGTCGACGTGCGGACGCGTCCGGAATGGTCTTTCGTCGGGCTGCCGGATCTCTCTGGTGCAAACAAGGAGCCGGTGTTGATGGAGTGGCAGCAGTTTCCGGCCATGTCGCTCAATGCGGGCTTCACGGCGGATCTCGCCGCGGCCCTTGGCGAGGCGGGCAAACGCGCGCCGGTATTTTTTCTCTGCCGCACCGGCGGCCGCAGCCGCGCTGCGGCAATCGCGATGACGGCGGCGGGCTTTCGCGAATGCTTCAACGTCGTTGGCGGTTTCGAAGGCGACCTCGACGACGGCCGTCATCGGGGTGAGCGGAACGGATGGAAGGCGGCGGCGCTTCCCTGGGTCCAGTCCTGAACGGGCGGACGGGGTATCGGCACGGCGTGCGATGGCCCGAAGCCTGGTACGAATAATCGGTTCGCGGCGCCTTATCGGGCCTGAACCAGAGCGAGGCATGACGTATTGGACGAGGAAGACATGGTCTCATCTTCGGCGGAGAGGCATTCTCACAAGCTACCGGAAGCGCACACGACCGCGGGGGAGAACCGCCATATTGCGAAAGCAGGACGGATGTCGGCTATGGGCCTTGCAGATCAGTGGCGTCGCGTACGGGCCCGTCTTCAGGCCGAACTTGGCGAGGCAACCTTCAATAGCTGGTTCAAGCAGATCGAACTGACAGGGGTGAGCGAGGGCCGCGTGATGCTCAGCGTGCCGACGCTCTTCACCCGCAACTGGATTGTCTCGCATTATGCGGACCGTCTGGCGAAGCTCTGGGCGGACGAGAGCCCCGATTTCACGCGCGTCGATGTGACGGTGAGCACGGAGGGCTGTCCTGAAGGGGTTGTGCCCGTCGCCGCGCCGGAGGGCGATGAGACCCGCCCGCCGCCTGCCGTCACGATCCGCGAAGAATCGCCGCTCGCCCGCTCGATGCCGCAGGGCTTCGAAGATGCCGGTGTTGGCGCGCCGCTCGATCCGCGCTTCACCTTCGACGCGTTCATTGTCGGCAAATCGAACGAGCTTGCCCATGCTGCCGCCCGCCGCGTTGCGGAAACGACCGACGTTACGTTCAATCCGCTGTTCCTTTATGGCGGCGTCGGGCTCGGCAAGACGCATCTCATGCACGCGATGGCGTGGGAAATCCGCAAATGCCATCCCGAACGCAAGGTGCTTTATCTTTCCGCCGAAAAATTCATGTACCAGTTCGTCCGGGCGTTGCGCTTCAAGGATACAATGGCCTTCAAGCAGCAGTTCCGTTCCGTTGACGTTTTGATGATCGACGACGTGCAGTTCATATCCGGCAAGGATTCCACGCAGGAGGAGTTCTTCCACACCTTCAACGCATTGATCGATCACAACCGGCAGGTCATCATTTCGGCCGACCGTTCGCCGTCCGATCTCGAAGGCATCGAGGAGCGCATTCGTTCGCGTCTTGGCTGGGGGCTCGCCGCCGACATTCATCCGACCGACTACGAACTTCGTCTCGGCATTTTACAGGCGAAGGCCGACGACATGATGCAGAGAAACGGTCCCGTCGCGATACCCCCCGGTGTGCTCGAGTTCCTCGCCCACCGCATCGTCTCGAATGTCCGCGAGCTTGAGGGTGCGCTGAAGCGTGTCGTGGCCTATGCCTCGCTCGTCGGCCGCCCCATCACACTCGACATGTCCCAGGAAGTGCTCCGCGATCTTTTGCGCTCCAACGACCGCAAGGTCACGATCGAGGAAATTCAGCGTCGCGTTGCCGAATATTACAATATCCGCCTTGCCGATATGCTTTCGGCACGGCGCGCCCGCGCTGTCGCCCGTCCCCGCCAGGTCGCCATGTATCTGTCGAAACAGCTCACCACCCGCTCGCTTCCCGAGATCGGCCGCAAGTTCGGGGGTCGCGACCACACCACCGTGATCCACGCGGTCCGCAAGATCGATGAGCTTTGCCAGCTCGATTCCGGCTTCGAGGAAGATGTCGATCTCCTCCGCCGGATGCTGGAAGGCGGCCACGGTCCGAACTGACCGTGGCTCTCCGGGAGGCCCACAGAAACCCCTCCCGAATCGGTGGCTTGGCGGAGACCGTCAGGGACGGAGGTTCGCCCCGGAATCCGTCGAAAAACGTGCATCCCCCAAACGATCTGATATACTCCGGACAAGATTTTCTGCGGATTTCCGGCAACCGCCGGAACCCGTCCGAAGACGAACCCCGAATATATGACCGGGGCAGCGGTTTCGGGCGGCGATCCGGCCTCCCGCTCGTTGCGGTCCTTGGGAAACGGCGCGTCCGTCAGGCCGCGCGGCGCTCTTGGACACTCTGCGACATGGGGGCGCGACATAAGGATCTCGTCTGAAGATCGCCGGATGCGGACAGGGCGGGCCATGTTTGCGCACCGTGAAGAAACCACAAGAGAGCCCAAACCAGGGGACTGAAGAGAGAGCATGAAGATTACGATCGAACGGGGCGCACTGCTCAAGTCTCTCAACCACGTGCAGTCGGTCGTTGAGCGCCGCAACACCATTCCCATTCTTTCCAATGTGCTCATCAAGGCCGGGGACGGCCAGTTGAGCCTGACCGCGACCGATCTCGACATCGAGGTCGTGGAGGCGATCGACGCGGATGTCGCCCGGCCGGGTGCGACGACGGCCTCCGCCCATACGCTCTACGACATCGTGCGCAAACTGCCCGAAGGGGCACAGGTGGAACTGTCGACGGACGGCGACGAAGGCCGCCTGCAACTGACGGCGGGGCGCTCGCGCTTCGCGCTTCAATCATTGCCGCAGGAAGATTTTCCGGTCATGGCGGCCGGAAGTCTGCCGCATCGGTTCGATCTGCCGGCGGAGGCCATGCGCCGCCTCATCGACAAGACGCGCTTTGCGATTTCCACCGAAGAGACACGCTATTATTTGAACGGCATCTATGTCCACGCGGTCGAGAACGGCAAGCACAAGGCATTGCGTGCCGTCGCGACCGACGGTCATCGCCTTGCCCAGGTCGATCATGATTTGCCCGACGGCGCGGCCGGCATGCCTGGCGTCATCGTGCCCCGCAAGACGGTCCTCGAACTCCAGAAACTTCTGGAAGGCGATGGCGGCACACTTTCGGTCGGCGTTTCGGAAACGAAAATCCGCTTCGAGTTCGGCGGCATCGTGCTCACCTCAAAGCTGATCGACGGCACCTTTCCCGATTACGGCCGCGTCATTCCCGAAGGCAACGACAAGATAATGCAGGTGGACGGCAAGCGGTTCGCGGAAGCTGTCGATCGCGTATCGACGATCTCGACGGAGAAGTCGCGCGCCGTGAAGCTCAATCTCGAGGAAGGCAAGCTGACGCTTTCGGTCACCAACCCGGACTCAGGCAGCGCCACGGAAGAGCTATCGGTTTCCTACACGAACACCGCGCTCGAAATCGGCTTCAATGCGCGCTACCTCCTCGACATCACAGGTCAGCTCGATGGCGCGGAGGCGGCCTTCGCTTTTGCCGATTCAGGCTCGCCCACGCTTGTCCGCGACAGCGAAGACAACATGGCGATCTATGTCCTGATGCCGATGCGGGTATAGGTGGCGGGGTCGGGAGACGGCGGCCGGAGAATATGCAGCGGACAGGCAGGGGATAGAAAGTGCCTCGAACGGTTGAGTTGCACGCGATCGGCCAGTCTTTGGACCCGGCCGCTTCCGGCGCGGTCGTGACTGCGCCCGCGGCGCTCCCGCGGGTCCGGCTGAGCCGTCTCGTCGTCACCGATTTCCGGTCCTATGCGCGTGCCTCGCTGGCGCTGGACGGGCGTCCGGTCGTTCTCACGGGCGAGAATGGCGCGGGCAAGACGAATTTGCTGGAGGCGGTGTCGCTGCTGTCGCCCGGACGCGGCCTTCGCGGCGCGACTTACGCCGAGGTCGCGCGCGACTGTGGAGAAGGCGGCTGGGCCGTCGCGGCGACGCTCGAAGCCGAACATGGCGCGGTTCGCATCGGAACAGGGATCGAGCCAGGCGCGGAGCCATCGTCCCGCAGCCGGTCGGTCCGCATCGATGGCGAGCCCGCCGGTCCTTCGGCACTTGCCGGCCATGTCCGGATCGTCTGGCTGACGCCGGCGATGGACCGGCTCTTCGCCGAGGGCGCGGGCGAGCGCCGCCGTTTTTTCGACCGGCTGGTGATGGGCTTCGATCCCGCGCACGGCACCCGCGCTTCGGCCTATGACCGGGCGCTGCGCGAGCGCAACAGGCTGCTGGCGAATGAGATATTCGACGACGCCTGGCTCGGTGGCCTCGAAAGCCAGATGGCCGAACATGGCGTCGCGCTTGCGGCGGCGCGCGTCGAAACGATAGCGAGGCTCCGCGGCGCTCTCGATGCCGCACCCGACGGGCCGTTCCCGAGGGCGCTGGTCACCCTCGAAGGGACGCTCGAAGCGGCGCTTGCGGGCCTGGCGGCGGTGGATGTGGAGGATGGATTTCGCGCCACGCTGAAGGATATGCGCGGCCGCGACGCAAGCGCGGGCCGTGCCCTTGACGGGCCGCACAGGAGCGATCTTCTCGTGCGCCATGCGGAGAAGGATCGCGAAGCGCGTCAGTGTTCGACCGGCGAGCAGAAGGCGCTGCTGATCGGTATGGTGCTGGCGAATGCGCGGCTTCTGTCGGCGATGGGCCGGCCGCCGCTGCTGCTTCTCGATGAGATTGCCGCGCATCTCGATGTGGAACGGCGCACGGCGCTCTTCGACGAGATTGTGGGTCTCAACTTGCAGGCCTTCATGACGGGTGCGGACCCGTCGCTGTTCGAGGCGCTCGGTGAGCGGGCGCAAAATCTGCGCGTCGAGCGCGGTACGGTTGGAAACGCTGTCCAGTTGGGACAAAAAGGAACGCGCGAATGAACAATGATAGTGAATTGCCGGACATCGAGGCCCTGAAGGGACAGATGAACCCCTTTGTCGAAAGCGGTCTCTTCAAGTCGCGCACCTGCCTCATCACGGGCGAGATCAATGACCGCCAGGCGCGTGCCGTCACCGAACGCCTCCTTGCGATGGCGGGCGAAAACGACGAGCCGATCACGTTGATCGTTTCCTCACCGGGCGGCCATGTCGAGTCGGGCGACATGATCCATGATATGATCAAATATATTAAGCCGCGCGTCCGCACGCTCGGTACCGGCTGGGTCGCGAGCGCGGGCGCGCTCATCTATATCTCAGCCGATCGCGAGGACCGCTATTGCCTGCCCAATACGCGCTTCCTGCTGCATGAACCGCGCGGCGGCATTGGCGGTTCGGCGACCGAAATCGACATCCAGGCGCGCGAAGTGCTGCGAATGCGCGAGCGCCTGAACCATATTTTCGCGGACGCGACCGGCCAGCCACTCGAAAAGATCGTCAAGGACACGACCCGCGATCACTGGATGAATGCCGAAGAGGCCAGGGAATATGGCGTCGTCGGCAGGATCATCCGCTCGGCCGCCGAGATCGTCTGACCGGACGATTTAGATCGCGGCCCATCCAGGAAAGAAAAACATGCCCACGCCCGTCGATGAAATTCCGGAAGAATATGGTGCCGATGCAATCAAGGTTCTGAAGGGCCTCGATGCCGTGCGAAAGCGCCCAGGCATGTATATCGGCGACACCGATGACGGTTCGGGCCTTCATCACATGGTCTATGAGGTTGTCGATAACTCCATCGATGAGGCCCTCGCGGGCCATTGCGACGCCGTGAATGTGCGTCTCAATGCCGACGGCTCCGTCACTGTCATGGACAATGGTCGCGGCGTTCCGGTCGAAATCCACAAGGGCGAGGGTGTATCGGCCGCCGAAGTCATCATGACGCAGCTCCATGCCGGCGGCAAATTCGACCAGAACTCCTACAAGGTGTCGGGCGGCCTCCACGGCGTCGGCGTCTCCGTCGTCAATGCGCTTTCCGATTGGCTGGAGCTTCGCGTCTGGCGCGCGGGCAAGGAACATGTCGTCCGGTTCCGGAACGGCGTTCCCGACGCGCCGCTCGCCATTGTCGGCGACGCGCCCCTGGGTGCGGACGCAAAGCCCGTTACCGGCACCGAGATCACCTTCCACCCTTCGACCGAAACCTTCACGCAGACGGATTTCGATTTCGCGACGCTCGAACATCGTCTGCGCGAACTCGCTTTTCTGAATTCGGGCGTCAGGATCAATCTCACCGATCAGCGCGGCGTCGACCCCAAAGAAGTCAACCTCATGTATGAGGGCGGCCTCGAAGCCTTTGTCCGTTTTCTGGACCGCACCAAGGCGGCACTGATCGAAAAGCCGATTGCGATCAACGCCGAGCGCGACGGCGTCACCGTTGAAGTCGCGATGTGGTGGAACGACAGCTACCACGAGAACGTCCTCTGCTTCACGAACAACATTCCACAGCGCGATGGCGGCACACATCTCGCCGGCTTCCGTGGCGCCCTCACCCGCGTCATCAACACCTATGCGAACGACAGCGGCATCGCGAAAAAGGAGAAGGTCAGCCTCACCGGCGACGACGCGCGCGAGGGCCTCACCTGCGTTCTCTCCGTGAAGGTGCCGGACCCGAAATTCTCGTCGCAAACGAAAGACAAGCTCGTCTCGTCGGAAGTGCGGCCCATCGTTGAAAGCCTTGTTAACGACGCGCTCTCAAGCTGGCTCGAGGAACACCCCTCCGAAGCGCGCCAGATCGTGACCAAGGTGGTCGAAGCCGCCGCCGCCCGCGAAGCTGCGCGCAAGGCGCGCGAGCTGACACGCCGCAAGGGCGCCCTCGATATATCGAGCCTGCCGGGCAAGCTCGCCGACTGCCAGGAACGCGACCCCGCGAAATCCGAACTCTTCATCGTCGAAGGAGACTCAGCCGGCGGCTCCGCGAAACAGGCGCGCGACCGCTCCAATCAGGCGGTGCTGCCATTGCGTGGCAAGATCCTCAACGTGGAACGCGCGCGCTTCGACAAGATGCTGTCCTCGAATGAAATCGGCACACTCATCACCGCGCTTGGCACCGGTATCGGCCGCGACGATTTCAATATCGACAAGCTGCGCTACCACAAGATCATCATCATGACGGACGCCGACGTCGATGGCGCACATATCCGCACGCTCCTCCTCACCTTCTTCTATCGGCAGATGCCTGAGGTGATCGAGCGCGGCCATCTCTATATTGCCCAGCCGCCGCTCTACAAGGTTCGCCGCGCCAGCTCCGAAACCTACCTGAAGAATGAGAAGGCGCTCACCGATTATCTGATAGCAACCGGCATTGAGGACATGGTGCTGACGCTGCATGACGGCTCGCAACGCGCCGGGCCGGATCTCGCCGAGATCGTGACGAAGGCGCGTGCCGTCAGCACCGTGTTCGACGGTCTGCCGGGCAAATATTCGCATTTCGTTGTTGAGCAGGCAGCGATTGCCGGTGCGCTCAATCCAACGGCGCTTTCGCAAGCGGACCAGGCGACGGAAGCGGCCGCCTATATCGCGCGCCGTCTCGATCTTCTCTCGGAGGAAACCGAGCGCGGCTGGACCGGTGAGACCACCGTCGATGGCGGTCTTCGGTTTGCCCGCGAGGTGCGCGGCGTGCGCGAGGAAGTGCTGATCGACGGGCCATTGATCGCGAGCGCCGATATACGCCGCCTCGGTGGCTATACCTCGCATCTTCAGGAAGTCTATGTGAAGGCGGCGACGCTTCGCCGCAAGGACGAAGTCCATACGATCCGCTCGCCCTCGCAATTGCTGAGCGCGGTGATGGCGGCGGGCGGCAAGGGCAATACGATCCAGCGCTACAAGGGTCTCGGCGAGATGAACCCCGAGCAGCTTTGGGAGACGACGCTCGACCGTGATGCCCGCTCGCTGTTGCAGGTCAAGATCCGCGAGCTGGACGAGGCAGACGATCTCTTCGTCAAATTGATGGGCGATATCGTGGAGCCGCGGCGCAATTTTATCGTGGAGAACGCGCTCAACGTCGCCAATCTCGATATTTGAGGCTTTTCGGGCGGGTGCCTCCGCCGGAACAGGGCTTTTCGCCCTGATCCCCTGCCGCTCGCGGCTGCGCGTAATTGTTAACAACACATTAACTATCCCTGTCTAGCTTTGAAACAAGCTTGCGGGCGCCTTTCGGCGCGCGGGCAATTATGCGAGGCGTCAGTCCGATGTCATCCCGGAAGACCGGAGCCGGGTCTGCGAGGCGAGGCGGCGCGGACGATGAGGAATGGACGGTCGTGAGCGTCGCGGGCCTGCGCCCGGTGCGTCTCGGCGTGAACGCCAATGTCAGCGTTGAAATTGACGACGAAAGCGACGGCGGAAATATGAAGCGCTGGGATGACGACGACCGGAACGGGCGCGGCGGGGAACGCAGCGAGCCG
>TARA_R110002110_G_C13469513_1_pt1 | contig 24861 bp, 18 predicted proteins | sample TARA_R110002110 | Tara Oceans TARA_R110002110 (sample SAMEA4397330) | marine metagenome | biome: Polar Biome; feature: [SRF] surface water layer (ENVO:00010504); material: water (ENVO:00002006), including particulate matter (ENVO:01000060) such as... | depth 5 m
TTAGGCAGCACCTTTTCTATTTTTACACAAGTATAGGGACATTACCAGAACCTGGTACTCAGATGCTAGTACAGGACGTACTACCGATTTAGTTATAAATTCAGGTGCTAAAACCGGAATCCAAATTGGGGAAGAACAGAATGGAACCGATTGGACCGAAGTTACAGCTACCGGAATTGAGTTTACTGCCGGTATTGACACTTTAGCTCTTAAAAAGAATTGGGGATATATGGAATATCAATATGTTTCTATTCTTGAAGCAGGTACTTCTACGGAGGTATTGAGACTATGGCCAGGTGAAGCTGAACTTGTTGGCGGTGGGACTTTTAGATGCCCAACGGGTGGAACTTGCTACAGTGGTGATAAATATGTTGACACCAAAACAGGTGGAGATGTTACTATCAATTTTGACTCACCAGGAGCCGGTACTTATACTTTTAGAACAGGATATGTTCTAACAAGCGGCAATCAAACAATTGACATTTCATTGAATGGCGGAACAGCTCAAACTGTATCATTAACCGCTTCTGACAGCACATTTGCTGAAGTTGATCTTAATAATCTTTCTTTTAATCAAGGAGACAATGAGTTAGTTATTTCAGCTTCTTCAGGTGGAGTACTATTAGATAGATTTGATTTCTTCACGGTTGGAGAACTTATGCCTGTTTCTAATGAGGAAGATACTTTTGGGCCAAATGCATATAAGCTAAGTCAAAATTATCCGAATCCATTCAACCCTAGTACAAACATTAATTTTACAATACCGGCTTCCAGCGATGTAGAATTAACCATCTACAATTTGTTAGGGCAAAAGGTAAGCACATTGTTGAATACCAAAATGAATGCAGGAACTCATACAATAAGCTTTGATGCAAGCAATCTTGCATCCGGCATCTATCTTTATCGACTAAAAGCGGGCGATAAAGTTATGAATAAAAGAATGACCTTAATTAAGTAATTAATAATTGTAACGTTTTCGCCAGAGCAGATTCCTTGAACGGCTGCTCTGGATTTATTTAAAAAAAGCATCAGAATTCTAAAGTAAATGAAATCAGATATCGCAAACATATCAACGAATAGGAAGTTCAAAGCCAGAAAGCAGGAAATAGTTTCTGAGTATAAAACTCTGTTAGATAAAATAAATAAACCTGTTTTACCGGGAAATGGAATTTTTTGCAGGTACAAAAACTCCTTGATAACACCTGCGCATATTCCACTAGAATGGAGGTATGATTTTGACCCTGAGACGAACCCTGATTTTATTGAAAGGCTCGGTATTAATGCGACTTTTAATCCCGGCGCAATTAAAATTAAAGACAAGTACCTATTAGTTTGTAGAGTTGAGGGAAATGATCGTAAATCTTTTTTTGCGATTGCAGAGAGTAAGTCACCTGTGGACGGTTTTAGGTTTTGGGATGAGCCGTTGCTGCTTCCAGAAACGGGAAACCCTGATACTAATGTTTACGACATGCGTTTAACTGAACATGAAGACGGTTGGATTTACGGTATATTTTGTACTGAAAGAAAAGATTCCAGAGTCCCGAAATCAGACACAAGTAGCGCCATAGCACAAGCAGGTATAGCAAGGACAAAAGATTTGAAAAATTGGGAGAGATTACCTGACCTTAAAACCTCCTCTGAGCAACAAAGAAATGTAGTTCTACATCCCGAGTTTGTTGATGGAAAATATGCTTTGTACACACGTCCACAAGATGGATTTATAGATGCAGGTACGGGCGGAGGAATTGCCTGGGCTTTGGTTGACTCTATGGAAAAAGCTGAAGTGACAAATGAAAAAGTAATAGACCGGAGAATCTATCATACCATAAAAGAAGCCAAAAATGGGCAAGGTCCGGCTCCAATTAAAACTGAAGAGGGTTGGATTAATCTGGCACACGGCGTTAGAAATACAGCCGCCGGTTTACGTTATGTTTTATATTTATTTGTGACAGAGTTAGAAAATCCTTGGAAGTTAAAATATGCTCCCGGAGGACATTTTTTAGCGCCAAAAGGAGAGGAACGAGTTGGAGATGTTTCAAACGTAGTATTTAGTAATGGCTGGATAAAGGATGCTGATGGATCTGTATATATTTATTATGCTTCATCAGATACCCGGATTCATGTTGCAAAATCGACTGTTTCTCAATTACTTGACTATGCAAAGAACACTCCCGAAGAAGCTTTGAAATCTTCTGCCAGTGTACAGCAAAGACTAGACTTAATTAGAAAAAATAATCAGCTAAATGAGAAGTAGCATGGAATCACTGGTTAAGCTAAAAAATGATATGGAGAAGGATTTATTAAAAAATATTCTTCCTTATTGGCTAAATAATACACTTGATGAAAAAAACGGTGGTTTCATCGGGCAGGTTAATCACACCAATGATAAAATTTGGAGTGCACCTAAAGGTGGGATTTTAAATGCCCGAATACTCTGGACTTTTTCAGCCTGTTTTAAAAAGTATGGAACAGAGGAATATAAAATTGCGGCACATAGAGCGTATAATTACATAAAAGATTTTTTCATAGATAAAGAAAATGGGGGAATTTACTGGACTGTAGATCATAAAGGAAATCCTTTAGACGATAGAAAACATGTATATGCGTAATCTTTTGCTATCTATGGATTAACAGAATACTATCTCGCTTTTAAAGATAAGGAAGCACTTGAAATTGCTTTACGTATTTTTGAACTATTAGAAGAGCATTGTACAGATAAGAAGTACGGCGGATATTTTGAAGCCTTTTCTAAGAATTGGGAAATAGAAAATGATGCAAGATTGAGTGAGAAAGATGATAACACTCCAAAAAGCATGAATACTCACTTACATATTTTAGAGGCTTATACAAACTTGTACAGATGTATCCCTTCTAAAAGAATTGGTAAATCTATTTCAGATTTGATTGACATTTTTCTTGATCACATAGTAGATAGAGAAAGAATATCATTAATAAATTTCTTTGATGAAAATTGGAATCCTAAATCAGAAGTAATTTCTTTTGGGCACGATATTGAAGCATGTTGGTTACTAAACGAAGCGGAACAAGTGCTTGGTAGCTATCATAGAAAAGCGGAATTAGATGAATTAGTTGTTTCTATTGCAGAAAAAGTACTTAAAGATGGAATTGACGATGACTTTGGAATACTCAATGAAAAAGAAATAAATAAACCACTTGATAAGGATAAAGACTGGTGGCCGCAAGCCGAAGGTATTGTTGGATTCTTAAATTCGTATCAGTTGACCAGTAATACTGAATTTACTGAAGCTTCTATCAAGGTCTGGGAATTTATTAAAAAGAATATAATAGATGAGACATTTGGAGAATGGCACGAAAAAGTTTCCGGTTCAGGCGATGTGTATCAGTTAGATAAAGTTAGAGAGTGGAAGTGCCCGTATCATAATTCAAGAGCAGCTTTACAAGTTATAGAGAGAGTAGATGCATTAATTAAATCTGCTAACACGAAAATATTTAAAGAGAATAAAAACGGAAAGGAAGTCTCCAAAGTATATGTTAATTAAGAGGATATTTAGTCTAAGTATTTTATTATTTTTTTTAAGTTCTGTGTTAGTTCAAGCACAACTTACGAATAGAATTGAACATCAAGGAGATTCTTTGTTCTTAAGTGGCGGGAATATTGCTTGGTTAGATTTTGGAAGAGATGTAGGACCGGGTACAACCAGGCTTTCTGAGTTGGCAACGATGTTCGAGAATGTGAAGGGGCATGGCGGTAACACAATGCGGTTCTGGGTTCATATCACAGGATCAAACACTCCGGCATGGAGCGGGAATACGGTAACAGGTCCCGGTAACGGAACTATTGAAGATATGCGAGATATTCTTGATGCAGCATGGCAAAATAATGTGGGTCTTGTTTTATCGCTTTGGTCATTCGATATGCTTAGAACTTCTAACGGAACAGGAGTAACAGACCGAACTAAAGCAATGCTGGAAGATTCGGCGTTAACACAAAAATATATTGATAATGCCTTGGTTCCTATTGTAGAAGCGTTAGGAGATCACCCGGGAATTATAGCCTGGGAAATTTTTAATGAACCTGAAGGGATGAGTAATGAATTCGGGTGGGATTTTACCCGGCATGTTCCGATGAGTGATATTCAAAGATTCATCAATCAAACTTCCGGAGCTATCCATAGAGCAAACCCAAATGCAAAAGTGACAAATGGGGCATGGAGCTTTCATTCGCTAACAAATACAAACAATTCAAATTCAAAAAATTATTATTCAGATTCTGAACTAATATCTGCGGGAAAAGATACCTTAGGTTATTTAGATTTTTATCAGATGCACTATTATAGCTGGGCAGGAACAGCATTGTCACCTTTTCACAATGATGCAGATTCCTGGGGTTTGGATAAACCAATTGTTGTAGGAGAATTTGGTATTCCTGATGAATTATTTGGGATAGATGGTAGTGAGCTCTATGAAACCCTGTATCAAAGAGGATACGCCGGTGCATGGGTTTGGCAGTGGGTAGATTGGTATTCGAATAGAGGAACCTATGCAGAAAGTTGGTTGAGAGGTCTTGATCAAATGGAAAAGATGAGCTTAGAGCATCCAAATGATGTTGTTATTGGTGAGTTAACACCATTTATATCAGACTTTAATTCATCTCCTGATGAAATAGCAGTTGGAGATTCTTCTCAACTAAGTTGGACAGTACGATATTCTGAAACCGTTACACTAAACGGTGAAACTGTAAGTCCTATTGATACCATTTTTGTTAAACCTACAGTAACCACAGAATATGAATTAATTGGAGTAACAGAAGACCGTGCTGACACAGCCTACGTTACCGTAACAATAGTTGATGCAACAGAAGTAAATCGTGCATTTAAAAAAGAAGTAACCACGTTAGAAGATGAATCATGTTGCGGTAATGATGATCCTAATAAAGCAGTAGATGGAGATCCTAATACAAGATGGGCGAGTGAATGGAAAGATAACCAATGGATTTATGTTGATCTTGGTGAAGTAGTAGATGTCTCTGAAGTAGTGTTAAATTGGGAAGTGGCTTATGGCAGCAGTTATAATATTGATGTTTCCGTAGATGCTAATTCATGGAATACGGTATTTGAAGAAAGAAATGGTGATGGAGAAATTGATGCGATTAACTTTGCTTCACCGGTTAAGGGACGCTATGTAAGAATGTTTGGATTGACAAGAGCTACTACTTTTGGATTTTCACTTTGGGAATTTGAAGTGAAAGGTGTTCCATCAAGTACCCAGCCAATAGAAGTTTCTCTAAAAACTCCAAAAAGTGCTTTAGAAGTATTAAAAGGATCGAACGTTCAGCTTGAGTTAGAGAAAGTTTCGGGTTCAGGATTTATAGAAAATGTAACGTTTATGAAAGATGGACAAGCATTCATCAGTACAAATACAGATCCTTATGTAGCTGTAATTGAAAATGCAGAAGAGGGTAGTTTTACTGTAAGTGCTTCTGTGGAAGAGTCAAATGGGTTTACACTTCAGACAAAATCTGTTCAAGTTACAGTGTTATCATCCTTAGATAAGAAAAGATTAGAGGCTGAGGAAGCAGCTATTTCGGGAAATATCTTTCAGCAAACACAGCCTGTCGGTGTAAGTAACGGTGGCTATGTGAAAATGGAAGATTCCGGAAAAATGATTTGGAAAAACGTTGGGTTAGGAAACGGAGACAAGTTTGATCTTCGAATTAGATACCGACTTCCTTTTGGGAATAAAAATCAGGAACTAATGCTTAATGGAGAAGTGACTGACACACTCTATTTTACGGGCGACACATCCTGGAATATCTATGATACAACCATTACCGTAACAGAGACTTTAAATGAAATTGGTATTCAGAAATACTTTGGATACATGGATTTCGACTACTTAGAAATAAGCATCAACGAGCTTTCTGTTAGCAATGAAGAAATCTCAAAAGCAACTCCTGAAAACTTTAAGCTGAATCAGAACTATCCGAATCCTTTCAATCCAACAACGACTATAAGTTATGATATTCCCAAAGCCGGAATAGTTAAGCTTTCAGTATATAATATGCTTGGGCAAAAGATTGCAAACCTGATAAATAAGCAACAATCTGCCGGGTCTTATGATGTACAATGGGACGCTACAAACGTTTCCAGCGGATTGTATATCTATCGCCTTGAAGTTGGAAGTTTTGTATCTACTAAGAAAATGATTTTGGTGAAATAATCTGATATGAAGCTATTTAAAATTCAAAGTATTGGAATAAGTGTTCTTCTGATTTTTTTAGTTAGCGGCTCTGGTGATCAGGTTAATAAAAAAGACTTTGTAACAGTTTCTGATACTGAATTCATGCTGAATGGAAAACCTTACACGTATGCAGGCACTAATTTTTGGTACGGAGCCTATTTAGGGAGAGAAGGTTCAGAGGGAAATCGCGAAAGACTAATAAAAGAATTAGATATCCTAAAGAGAAACGGGATTACAAATCTAAGAGTTTTAGGAGCATCAGAAGAAGCAATATTCGAAAATTCTCTTAGTCCGGCTATCATAAAAGAAGACGGAAGCTACAGTGAAGAGCTTTTGGTTGGGCTTGATTACTTGCTGGCAGAAATGGGAAAAAGAGACATGAAAGCGGTCATCTTTCTGAATAATTACTGGGAATGGTCAGGCGGAATGAGTACGTACAACGGTTGGTACGGAGATGGTCCTGTAATAGATCCGGCAGATGGCGACTGGGAAGCTTTTATGAAATATGCTGCTCGATTCTACAAAAATGAAGAAGCGCAGAAAGCTTTTAAAAAATATATAAAACATCTGCTTGGCAGAACCAATACCGTAACGAACACACTTTATACGGAAGATTCGGCAATAATGGCTTGGCAATTAGCTAATGAGCCTCGCCCGGGACGTGGAGCTTCCAGCATTCCTGATATTCCTGTTTATATAAACTGGATTGATAATACAGCCGGCTACATAAAAACTCTTGATTCGAATCATTTGGTTTCAACGGGAAGTGAAGGGAAAACCGGAAGTTTAGACTCTATGCAGGTTTTTATTGAAGCTCATAAATCTGAAAATATTGATTACCTCACTTTTCACATGTGGGCAAAAAACTGGGGTTGGATTGATACTAAAAATATGGAAGGCACTTTCCAAAATGCACTAGATAACGCAGCTGAGTATATAGAAACCCACGTTGAAGTTGCCAAAGAACTAAACAAGCCCATTGTAATGGAAGAGTTTGGTTTTCCCAGAGATAACGAAAATTATTCCCGAAAAAGCGCCACCACCTTTCGGGATAAATATTACGAAATGGTTTTTTCTAAAGTCGAGAGCTACAAGCCGCTTGCAGGAACAAATTTCTGGAGCTGGGGCGGATTGGGAAAAGCTCAAAACGAAGATTATTGGTGGAATCCAGGGGATCCATTTACAGGAGATCCTCCTCAGGAACCTCAAGGTTTAAACTCTGTTTTTGCAAAAGATTCTTCTACACTTTCGATCATCAAAACTCATGCAAAAAACCTAGAACAAGCCAGAGCAAATTAATGCTCAAATCGCAGTACATATCTATTTCATTACTCATAGTTATCTGTTTGGGTTGCGGCGATGCTCCCAAACAAAGACAACCAAATATCATTTTGGTAATGACGGACGATCAAGGCTGGGGAGATATTTCTAGCCATGGAAATGCTCAACTTGAAACTCCAATTATGGATCAGCTGGCAGAAGACGGTGCGCGATTCGATCGTTTTTTTGTGAGCCCGGTTTGTGCACCAACGCGGGCAAGTTTGTTAACAGGAAGAGATCATTTGAGAACAGGAACTCAATGGGTGACTTATGGACTTGAGAATATGAATGCCGAAGAAGTCACTTTTGGTGAAGTATTTAAAAATGCCGGTTATCAAACAGGGTTATTTGGTAAATGGCACAATGGCTCTCATTATCCAATGGATCCCAAAGGGCAGGGCTTCGATACTTTTTTTGGTTTTAAAATGGGTCATTACAATAACTATTTTGATACCGAACTTGAGTATAACGGCGAAATGGTACAAACCGAAGGATTTATTACCGATGTACTCACCGATTCTGCATTGGCTTTTATAGAAAGAAATAAAGAGACTCCATTTCTGGCTTACGTTCCATACAACGCTCCACACAGTCCGTTTCAGGTTCCTGACACCTATTTTGATAAATATAAAAAACAAGGTTTGAGTGATAAGAATGCCGCTGTTTATGGAATGGTGGAAAATGTGGACTTCAACCTGGGTAGAATTTTAAACAAAGTTGATGAGTTAGGAATCGCTGAAAATACCATCATTATATTTCTGACTGATAACGGGCCAAATGGTGGAGATCGTTTTAACGGAAATATGAAAGGGTGGAAAGCCAAAGTGGATGAAGGAGGCGTTCGGGTTCCGCTTTTTATAAAGTGGAAGGATCACATCAAGCCAAACACAACCGTAGAGGAACTGACCGCTCACATTGATGTACTTCCAACATTAGCAGGTCTGGCAGGAATTGAGAACTATGAAACCAAGCCACTCGACGGTAAAAGTTTCGCTCCTCTTCTATTTGATAAAGAAACAAACTGGAACGATCGCTACTTATTTACTCATCAATCCCGTTGGGATTCCTTAGAGCAATTCCCCGCTTCGGTAAGAAATAACAGATATAGAGCCGTACGAGATGTTAAGAAGTGGGAATTATATGATATGCAAGCCGATCCTTCTCAAAGAGAAAATATCGCGGATGAAAATCCGGAATTAGTTGAAGAAATGAGTACGGCATACGAGGCTTGGTTTGCAGATGTGACTAAAAACTTAGAAGAAAAAAGACAGATACCTGTTGGTTTTGCTGGAAACCCCGTGGTTCAATTACCCGCCACTGAAAGCCATTTCGAAGGAAATATCACATTCTTTGGAAAATCAGGATGGTCTAACGATTGGTTAACAAACTGGACAAGTACATCAGATCGAATTTGGTGGGATCTGGATGTTCAGAACGCAGGCTCCTATGAAGTAATTCTGAAATATACGTTAGAGAAAGGCAACGAAGGAGTGAAATTAGAAATCGAGACCGATTCAGACAGAGTAACTTCTAATATCTCCAAAATTCATGATCCGAAAATTGTTGAAAGCCCCGATAGAGTGGAACGAGGCGAAGTGTATGAAAAAAATTGGGCAGAACATTCAGCTGGAATAATAGAGTTGGAAAAAGGCATTCAGAATATTTCGATAAAAGCTGTGGATATACCCGGTAAAAAAAGTATAGATCTGAAAACAGTAATTCTGCAAAGAAAGCAGGGAGCATCGAATGAATAGGCTGAAGTTTTCTGTCATCGCATTACTTTTTACATGGATTTTTTCAGGTTGTAATGAAAAAAAGTTAGAAGCAGATAGTCCACTGTCTCTTATTGACGAACAAGCTACCTCAGAAACAAAAGCACTATATCAAAATTTGAAATTATTGGAAGGCAAGCACAGTATGTTCGGTCATCAGGCAACACTTGCTTATGGATATACCTGGCGTGACGAACCCAACCGTTCGGATGTAAAAGATGTTACCGGATCTTTTCCGGCACTTTATGGATGGGATATCGCAGACTTTTTATGGATCGGTAAAAGCGAGAAAGAACTTCAGGAAGATAAAGAAAGGTCTATTCGATTCGCTAAAGAAGGATTTGAAAGAGGTGGAGTGATCACTTTTGCATGGCATATGCCCAATCCGGTTACAGAAGCTTCGTTTTACGATACAACACGAGCGGTACATGCAATTATTCCCGGGGGAGAAAAACACGAAGAATATAAAACCACCTTAGATTCTGTGGCTTCATTTTTCAAAGAACTCGCACCGATGCCTGTTATTTTCAGGCCCTTTCATGAGCATAACGGAGATTGGTTTTGGTGGGGTAAAGGATTGGCTTCAGAAGAAGATTATATCACTCTTTGGCAGTTTACGGTAGATTATTTAAAAGACGAAAAGGATATTCATAACTTAATTTGGGCATTTTCACCGGACAGAAGCAGAACAAAAATCGATACTTTTAAAGAAGATTATTTTTATGGATATCCCGGCGATGAATATGTTGACATAATCGGTTTAGATAATTATTGGGATGTCGGTCATCCCGCAAACGAAACTCCCCTTGAAGATCGCCAAAAACACTTTATTCGAAGTTTAGCAATGACAGCAGAAATTGCCCAAGAAAAGAATAAAATTGCAGCACTTACCGAAACCGGATTGGAAGCTATTCCCGATAGCGTATGGTGGACACAAACCATGCTTAAAAGCTTAATGTCGAATGAAATGACAAAGAGAATTACATATGTACAGGTTTGGCGAAATGCTACCAAAGAAGTGGAAAATAGAGATCACTATTATGCTCCATATCCCGGACAAATAAGTGCAAAAGATTTTCAAAAATTCAAGGAATCTGAATTCATTCTTTTTGAAGATGAACTTCCGAACATGTACGAAATAAAAAAATAATCCAATCAAATGAACACAAAATCTGATCAGCATATTCTATCATTTAGGGAAAAAGCGGCCTATGGTTTAGGCGATTTTGCTTCTTCGATGTTTTGGAAATTGTTTTCCATTTTTCTTCTTTTTTTCTATACCGATGTGTTCGGGATTACCGCCGCTGCTGTTGGTACCATGTTTTTGGTTACTAGAATTTGGGATGCGGCAAACGATCCTTTGATGGGAATTCTTTGTGATCGGACTGAATCTAAATATGGTAAATTCCGCCCTTATTTACTTTATGGAGCACTTCCTTTTGCCATTGTAGGAATACTGACTTTTAGTACGCCTGATTTAAGCGCGAACGGAAAACTGATCTATGCTTACATTACTTACACTTTGATGATGATGGCCTACACTTCCATAAATGTGCCTTATGCTTCGTTGATGGGAGTTATGACTAACAACACCGGCGAGCGAACTTCATTAGCATCTTACCGATTTATAGGAGCTTTTTCAGGCGGACTTTTTGTAACATCAACAGCAAATTATTTAGTAGAATATTTCGGAGGAGCCGGCTCTGCTTCAGGTTATCAATGGACGGTTGGGATTTATGCAGCCCTAGCAGCCATTTTATTTGTACTTACTTTTGCGGGAACTAAGGAAAGACTTAAGCCAACCATAAAAAAGCCCGAGCTAAAAGAAGATCTTAAAGATATCGCTAAAAATGGTCCATGGTTTATTATGTTGGGCGCAGCAATCTCGGTATTGATTTTTAACTCACTTCGTGATGGATCTATCCTGTATTACTTTAAATATTACATACAGGATCAAACGGTTTCAATCTTTGGAAGTACCTATGAACTAAGCCAGGGAGCCCTTTCTTCTGCTTATCTTTCTATCTGGCTGGGAACCAATATTATCGGGGTTTTATTAGCAAAGCCTATTTCAAGTAGAATTGGAAAAAAGAAAACGTTTTTACTTTCGGCTATACTATCAGCGATTTTAAGTTTTGTGATATTCTTTATTCAACCTGATCAACTTGGTTTACTATTCTTTAGTAATGTATTGATAGGTATTTCTGCGGGGATTGTACTTCCATTAATTTGGGCGATGTATGCCGATATTTCTGACTATTCAGAATGGAAAACAGGAAGGAGAGCTACCGGACTTATTTTCTCTTCTTCGTCTATGTCTCAAAAATTTGGGTGGACCATCGGTGGGGCTATAAGCGGTTGGTTGCTTGCTGTATTCGGTTTTGAAGCAAATGTAGCTCAAACCGAGGATGCCTTACTTGGTATTAGATTAATGATAAGTGTAATTGCCGGACTTGGCGCTTTATTGGCTACCGGATTTATGTTTTTCTACAAGTTAGATGAAGAAACAATGAAAGGAATTGAAGCAGAACTTATTGCAAGCAGAGAAGCAGCAGAAACAGAATCTTAAAAAAGGGCACATGAAGAATTTTATAATTGTACTAAGTATTGGAATTTTAGCAATGGCTTGTGGAGATAACAAGAGCAAAACGAATGTTGAAAATTTAACAATCGATGAGCAAGCAACCCAAGAAACAAAAGTGCTTTATTACAATCTCAAAAAGCTTGCAAAAACCAAGATTTTGTATGGTCATCAAGATGATTTGGCTTATGGATATTCATGGTGGGCTGAGCCGGGACGATCAGATGTAAAAGAAAGCACGGGCTCATATCCTGCGGTTTATGGCTGGGAAATTGGGGATCTTCGACAGGATGTAGAAGTCACTTTAGACAGCGTAAATTTTGAAAGTATTAAAGATTGGATAAAAGAAGCGTATGAACGAGGTGGTATCAATACCATCAGCTGGCATATGAATCATCCGGTAACGGATGGGGATTCCTGGGATACTACTCCGGGGGTTTCTGCGATTCTTCCCGGCGGAGCGGAGCACGAAAAATTCAATACATGGTTGGATAAATTTGCGGCTTATGTGAAAGATATGAAAGGTGAAAATGGAGAACTTATTCCAATTATTTTTCGACCATACCACGAGAATACTGGATCTTGGTTTTGGTGGGGAGACGAACAAACAAGTGTAGATGATTATGTAGCACTTTGGCGATATACCGTAGAATATCTGCGTGATAAAAGAAACGTGCATAACTTGTTATATGCCTATTCTCCAAACGGTGGGCGTCTATTCGAGAAATACATGGAAAAATATCCGGGCGATGATTATGTAGATATTTTAGCTCTGGATGATTACGGAAGTTTCATGAATCAGCAAAATAACACAGAGCAGTTAAGCAATGATTTAGCCCAGATTGTAGAGTGGGCTGAAGAGAAAAACAAGATTGCGGCTTTTGCAGAAACAGGATTAGAAGCGCTTACCAATCCAAACTGGTTTACGGAATCACTGTATCCTGCATTAACAATTAATCCAAAAGCGAAAGGAATTGCTTATGTGCTTACCTGGAGAAATGCGAATTTTGAAAAAGAGCAACGAGATCATTTCTATGCAGCACATCCTGATCATGAATCCGCTTCCGATATGAAAATATTCCGTGATAAAGAGTTGATCGTTTTTGAAGATGAAATGCCGAATCTATACACAAAAAATTCAAACTAATTTTTAACGCCTATATTTTTAAAATAAATCTGATTAAAACTAATCTAATAGAGGATCATCATGAAGAATTCACTGTTTATTCTAACACTTTTGTTCATTTTTTCCTGCTCTACCGAAATCAATGATAATAAAAATCTAGAAGTGCCAAATCCTGTATTTGCAGTTTCATCTACTGCTCTCTATGGGTTTGAATCCGGCATTCAAGGTTGGGTTGGCCAGTTAGTTTCAGGAGGTCCTTGGTCGGTTTCAGAATGGTCTGTTCAAGGCTCCAAGTCACTCAAAGCAAATATAAATTTATCGTCAAGTAGTGTTTACTATTTAAAAAACACTTCCAATGATGATTTCTCTGGTAATAGTACTTTATCTGCAACAGTCAGGCATGCAAGTTGGGGAAATCATGGCGCAGGTATGAGTGCCAAACTATATGTAAAAACCGGAAGCGGTTGGCAATGGCATGATGGAGGCAGTGTTTCAATAGATGCGAGTAGTTCAGGAACAGATTTATCTATCGATTTGGGAAGCGTTTCTAACCTAAATCAGATTAAAGAGATCGGAGTTCAATTTACAAGTGGAAACGGGGCATCAGGGTCTACAGGAATTTATATTGATAATGTAGAACTTATTTCAAATTCTGGCGGTGTTGTCAATGTTACTCCTGTAACTCCTAATTATAGTTCACAGGTCAACACAATTCTCAATAATCTTGCCAATTTACCAAATGGGAACAATGATAGAATTGTAAGTGGACAATTTCTGGGATATAGCGGTTTCGGGTTTAGTGCGGGACTACTTTCCACAATTAACACAGCAACAAATTACTATCCGGGAATAGCCGGCGTTGATATTGCTAATGGAGGAGATGGAAACAGAAATTTCTTAGATGTTTTTGATTACAGCGCAAATTCAAGTTTAGTGTCTCATTGGAATAGCGGAGGTCTTATTACGGTCAATCATCATTTCCCAAATCCTCTTAGAACAAATGGAAAAGCAGGAATGAGTGATGTGGGAAGGGAAACCACTTCAAACATCAATAACATGCTGTACGGACCTAATTCCAATAATCCTGATAAAAATCGTTGGTATGGTGGTTTATGGGAAGTGTACAACGCATTACTGGATATGAAAAACAGAGGTATAACAGTAATTTACCGCCCATTACACGAAATGAATGGCGATTGGTTTTGGTATGGAGCACTGGGCACTTCTTCACGCCCCAATAGTTCCACTCAAGATTATAAAAATCTGTGGAGTAGCATTTTCGATTATATGACCACAAGTAAAGGCGCTGGTTATCCTTCCTGCACTAGATAATATCATTTGGGTGTACAGTCCCGATTATAGTCGCAGTGGTGTTACAAATTATATTGTTTCTGATGAAACCGATATTGTAGCGTTGGATGCATATTTGAATGATCCTGAAACCAATACTACACTTTACAATCGTTACTTAAGTATGCTTTCATTGAATAAACCGTTTGCATTCGGAGAAATCGGTCCACAAAACAACCGTACTGATGGTCAATTTGACTATACAAAATGGGTGGATGCAATGAAGAACCAGTTTGGTGAAGCGGTATATTTTTTAGCATGGAATGATTTCGGTTCTGTTAAAATAGCTCCTACTTCAAATCTAAATGCCTTTGAATTTTACAACGATTACGATTGGCTGTTGAATCGGGGAGAACAAAACTTGAAATGAAAAGCCATAAAATTTCCAGAAAAGAGTTTATGGCTTCAATATCGATGTTTGGAGCTTCGATGTTAATAGGAAGTAAATCATTACTTACGATGAAGAATTTTGATCAACAAGTTATTAAACTATCACTTTCCCAATGGGCGTTACATCGTGCAATTTTCGGAGACAGCAAAGAGAATTACGAAGAATGGAAGCGACTGCTCTACGCTGATCCCGATAAATTATGGCAAGGAAATCTCCATCCTCTTGATTTTCCCAAAAAAGCCAAAGAATTGGGCTTTGATGCTGTTGAGTATGTAAATTCGTTGATCTTTGGACATGCAAAGGATAAAAAATTCCTCACAGAACTAAAGAGCAGATCCGACTCTGAAGGCATAGAAAATCTTTTGATAATGATCGATGAAGAGGGATTTATTGGAGCTCCGGATTCAAAAGAAAGAAACACCTCTATTCAAAATCATGAAAAGTGGATGGAAGCCGGAGCCGTTTTAGGATGTCATTCCGTTCGCGTAAACGCATTCAGTAAAGGTAATCCGGAAGAACAAAAAAAATTAGCTGCTGAAGGATTGCATAAACTTGCTGAAAAAGCGGAGGAATATGATTTGAATGTATTGATAGAAAATCATGGAGGGATGTCAAGCAATGCAGATTGGTTGGTGGAAACCATTGAACTTGCCGATCACAAACGAATTGGCACCATGGTAGATTTTGATAACTTCACGTACTCAGATGAATTTATTTGGGGAGATGGAAAAGTGTACGATCGTTATGAAGGTGTAAAAAAATTGATGCCATTCGCAGAATCCGTAAGCGCTAAAACCTATGACTTTGATTCAGAAGGAAATGAAACAACCATCGACTATAACAGAATGTTGAATATTGTAGAAGAATCAGGTTATACCGGTCACATTAGTGTGGAATATGAAGGACATAAACTTTCTGAAGAGGAAGGGATTATGGCTACAAAGGCATTAATTGAAAAACATATTCAATAAACTAGAAAACTATTTTATGATAAATCCGAAAAAATTTATTGCTTATATAAGCTTCTATTCCATAATAATTATTCAATGTTCAACTCCTGCCACCAAAATTTATGAACCTACATGGGAATCGTTAAATCAATACGAAGTTCCGGAATGGTTTTTAGATGCAAAGTTCGGAATATTTATGCATTGGGGCCCCCAAAGCCTTGGCATAGAGCATGACGGATGGTACGCCCGGCATTTGTATATGCAGGAAGGTGCGGCATGGGGTGATGATTACAATAAACACGTGAAAAATTATGGACATCCTTCTGAGTTTGGATACAAAGATTTAATTCCACTCTGGAAAGCAGAAAACTGGGAGCCCGATTCATTGGTGGCTTTCTATAAAAAAGTGGGCGTAAAATATATTGTTCCTGTAGCGGTACATCACGACAACTTCGACACATACAATTCAACCTACCAACCGTGGAATTCGGTAAATATGGGCCCAAAAAGAGATGTAGTTGGAGAGTGGGCTGAGGCCGCCAGAAAGCAAGGGTTGAAATTCGGGGTTTCCTCCCATAACGATCGGACCTGGTATTGGCTCCATCCCGCAAAAGGAAGTGACCGAAGCGGCCCCCTAAAAGGGGTACGTTATGATGGTTGGCTAACCAAAGAAGATGGAAAGGGGAAATGGTGGGAGGGATATGATCCTCAGGACTTGTATTGGGTTCAACCCAACGAAGATTATTTCGGCGACAATGAATATATGACAAAAGGGAGCATTCCTCCCGATGAATATATTGAGAATTGGAGACTGCGAACCAAAGAACTCATTGATATGTATAAACCCGATTTATTATGGTTCGATGGGCCTATGCCCATGCAGGTTCATGGAGAAGCCCGGGAAACAGAAAAGAAGAAGTTTGAAAAAATTGGCCTGGAAATGACTTCCTATTATTACAACCAAAGTTTAAGATGGAAAGCGGAAGAAGCCGTTGTGAACATAAAATCCTGGGGGCCGGGTACTGTCAAAGACTCAAGTGCCGTAGTTATGGATATTGAAAAAGGCACACTAAATCGTAAAAATCCATATCCATGGCAAGGAGAAACATCCATTGGTTCTTGGTTTTATAATGGTACAAGTAATACGGAAATGTCCACTAAGGTCATTATTCAAAATTTGTGTGATATAGTAAGCAAAAACGGAAATCTTTTGCTGAATGTGGGCCTGAAGCCTGATGGAACCCTACTGCCTAATGAAAGGCAAACTTTAGCGGAAATCGGGGCTTGGCTGGACGTGAACGGCGAAGCCATTTACGGCACCAGGCCTTGGAATGTTTTTGGGGAAGTAGATACTGAAATTAAATCAGGAGACTTTAACCAAAACGATAAACCCATGACGGCCCGGGATATCAGATATACCACAAAGCCAAATACCCTTTATGCTTTTTTTATGGATTGGCCAAATGATGGTAAAGTGATACTGCATTCTGTTACAAAAAAAGCGATTGGTAACATTGAATCGGTGGAGCTATTGGGAAGTAATGCAGAGATAAATTGGGAATTCAGCGAACATGGTTTAGAAGTGCAGCTCCCAAAAAATTACAAAGAAACGGATGCCTATACCTTAAAAATAGACTACAATGAATAATTTCGGAAGGTTTTCGATAGTAGGGGCAATTTTTCTTTTCTTTTTCTGTACAGATTCTAAAACTTCAAAAGAAGACAATAAAACCCAGCCTCCCAATATCATCTATATACTAGCCGATGATTTAGGGTTTGGAGATATTCAATTTTTAAATCCTGAGTCTAAATACCCGACTCCTAATATAGATGAGTTAGCCAGACGGGGTAAAAGCTATACTAATTTTCACACCAATTCTGCAGTTTGTACACCAACCAGATATGGAATTATGACCGGTAGATATGCGTGGAGATCGAGCCTTAAATCCGGAACATTATCATCTTTACAGCCTTCTATCATTGATTCTGGAAGAAAAACTGTGGCACATTTGCTTAAAGAAAATGGCTACAAAACTGTTGCGATAGGGAAGTGGCATTTGGGAATGTCAATTCCGATGAAAGATGGAGAAGTAGATTTAAGTGGTGAAATTTCTAATGGTCCTGTCGATTTTGGGTTCGAGCATTATTTTGGAATTCCCGCTTCCCTTGATCTTCCTCCGTACTTTTACATTAACAATAAAAAAATAGTTGAAAAACCTACTGTGCCCGGAATAGGTTTTGGACGAAAAGGGCTGGCAGCACCTTCCATTAAACCGGAAAATGTGCTTCCGGAGCTTACCCAAAAAGCAGTGCAAACTATTGAAGAATACGCCGAGGAAAATTCAAAAAAACCTCTTTTTTTATACTTTCCACTAACGGCTCCACACACTCCGGTTGCTCCATCAGAGGGCTTTAAAGGCACAACTAATAGTGCGTACGGTGATTTTATTACTCAGGTCGATCATGTTGTGGGTAAAATTATGAAAGCGATAAGTGCCAATAATATGAATGAGAATACACTGATAATTTTTACGGCAGATAACGGAGCTTCTCCTGCAGCTGCCAAAACGGCTATTGCTAATAATCATATCCCTAATAATCCTTTTCGGGGTGGAAAAACATTGCTATGGGAGGGCGGCCACCGAGTTCCATTTATTGCCCATTGGCACAATGTGATAAAAAGTGGAACTACGAGTAATGATTTATTTGGAACAACTGATTTTATGGCTACCGTTGCTGATATTTTAAAGGTTCAGCTTTCTGAGAATGAAGGAGAAGATTCTAAATCTATGTTGCCATCTTTGATAGGAAATGGAAGCGGGCGAGAACGCTATGTATATCATTCGGGAAGTGGATTTTTTGCCTTTACATCAGGGAAATATAAATTGATTACAGTACCCGGAGGCGGTGGTTGGGCTGAGACTCATTTTTTTGGCAGGGAATTTATCCCCATAGATTCTACTCTAAATGGTCAGTTATACGATATTTATAAAGATCCATCCGAAACCAATAATCTCTATCAAATTTATCCGGATATTGTAGATTCATTGAGAAAGGAATTAAAAAGAGTGGTGTTAAACGGAAGAAGTACTACCGGCAACTCAAAAAGCAAAGAATTCAAATATTGGGATCAACTGGATACATTTTGGAAGTAGAAATATTAACGAGATCAGAAGACAAAAAAATCGGCACAAGAATATGTTTTATTTAAAACTAAAAATCATGAAAAATCTATTTTTGACTTGTTATGTAGGAATATTCGCTTTTATAGGGCCTACATCTGACTTTAATGGTTTTGCATCTATATCTAACGTACAAAATCTAAAAACAGATTCGGTAGCCAAAACTTCTGCAACTTTTAGTTGGGATGAACCTCAGACTGGAAATCCGGAATACTATAATATTTATAGGTCAACTAACCAATATTCTGATTTCTCAGTTATTGAGACTACCAGTTCCATTTTTTATACAGACCAAAACCTATTAAGCTCGACAGAATATTTTTACAGAGTTTATGCGGTTGACTCACTTGATAGAGAAGCTAACCTTAATACTCAATTGGACATCACAACAAAAAGCTTTCCGGAGAGTCTAATTTGGGATTTTGAAACAGGAAAAGATGATTGGTCTGTTGATAGAAACGCTGATTTACAGCTTGTGGATACCATGTCCTACAGTGATCGACAAGCTTTATTACTTTTAGCATCGGGAGATACCACCGACCATCGTTTGTTTCTAAAAAGTGATGAGGTTAAATCCATTTTTCCGGGTCAGTCTGTTTTCTATAATGTATGGATTAGCCAGGATAATCTGGACAAATTAAATGCTATTGAGACTTACTATTCAGCTAAGCCTTCGGATGAACGTATTACGAAATCATATTCCAGTGAAGAGTTATCTGCGAATTCATGGAACAAAATATTTATAAAAATTCCGGAACAGATTACTTCTGATTCTTTGCAGGAAATCGGGTTGTCGATTAAGAAAAAAAATTCGAACGATAACTTTGAAATGTTCATAGATTTGGTGACTACTGCTCCAAATTATGAGGGCGTTCCAACTATTTCACCCCCAACAAACTTTGAAGTTGTATCACGAGGATTTAGACAGGTATCACTCCAATGGAATCCTTCATCAGGAAATGGAATTCCAAGATATGAACTTGAAACTCTGAAAAAGGCCGGAAGACCTCCTTTCAACGTGGCTGAAGATACCACCTTAAATACAACACGTACTATAACTAATCTTTTACCTGACACGGAATACAATTTTAAATTGACCGGCATTGATGAACACGGAAAAAGAACTTCCACGAATGAAATTACGCTGAAAACCAAAAGTTTGGATACATTCCCAACCTTTGATTTCGAGACCGGATTGAACGGCTGGATTGGAGGGCAAGCTACTATTTCCCGTATTGATGCATTTGCTTACAGTGGTATTTATTCGATTGAACTTAATACGCTTGCAGATACCTCAAAATTTTATATCACGAAGAGTGAAGAAGACATTTCTACCAGTTCGTTTAAAGTCAGAAATATTCAGCCCGGACATATCCTAAACTATCGGTTATGGCTGTCAATGGAAGACAGTAAGAAAATTGAAGGCGTACAATTTTGGGCAATTAATGAGCAATCAGATAAAGTAAGTAAGTTTATACCTATAGATAGTTTAAAAACCGAAGCGTGGTTTATCCAAGAGTTTTTGATTCCCGAAGACCTTTTAGATCTTACAATGACCGGAATTGATATTATTGGAAAGGAGGATGGTGTAAATCCTGAAATTACTCTTTTTATTGATTTCGTAACAACAAATAAAGATTCAAAACGCAGTCCCAAACTTACTATTCCCTCTATTTTAGAAGCCGAAATAAACAATCAACGATTTGAATACACGATATCATGGAGTGCATCTGTCGGTGAGGATAATGTCGCAGGGTATAACATTTACCGAGCCGATTCGGCAGCTCTTTACACTGAAGATTTTGAATTAGACGGACAATCTTCAGACACTACATTTAGCAAGAAATTTATTGGAACAGGAAAATTCAAACTTATAGTAACAGCTTATGATGAAAATGGTTTAGAAACCGTGCCCTCTGAACCATTTTTTATTGAGATTCAAGTTCCAACAAGTGTAATAGAAGAACCGGGAGTACCCGCTAAATTTGCATTGCATAACAACTATCCGAACCCATTTAATCCAACCACCACTATTTCTTACGATATTCCTAAAGCTACTGATGTAGAAATATCGGTTTATGATATTACAGGTCGGCTTGTAAGAACAGTAGTAAATGAATTTAAAAAAGCAGGTACTTATACATTTACTTTTGATGCAAGCAATTTATCCAGTGGTGTGTATTTATATCGTTTGAAAACGAATTCAAACACATCGGTAAAAAGCATGATTCTGGTTAAATAAAATAGATATATCATCTTTATCAAGATTACACATTCATGAACCCTTACATGCTTTCAAAAATATTTATCATAACAATTTTAGTTTCTTTTGTAGGATGTAAATCAGAGCTACAACAACAACCTAATGTCCTAATCATACTTACCGACGATCAGGGCTATGGCGATATCGGAATCAATGGAAATCCTGAGGTAGATACACCGAATATGGACGCTTTTGCGAGACAATCGGTTCAACTTCATGATTATCATGCACAGCCCGTATGCGCTCCGTCAAGGGCTCAGCTTATGACAGGAAGACCTGCGCTCGAAGTTGGAGTCTGGGGCGTTCACGCAGGTAGAGATTACCTGAATTTGGATGAAACCACCATCGCTGAAGTACTTCAACAAAATGATTTCCCAACCTATATGATTGGAAAATGGCATCTCGGAAAAGAAGATCCCTATTTGCCTGAAATGCGTGGTTTTGATGAAGCCTGGGTGCAACGAAATTTATACGCTCATCAAAATCCTGAAGTGAAGCACAAAGGAGAATTATTGACTCCAGAAGGATGGACGGTAGATTATTTCACGGATAAAGCCATAGAAATAATGACTACAAACACGGATACTCCCAAGTTCCTTTACCTTGGATATCCTCAAATTCACAAACCGTATGTGGCGCCTGACTCTTTAATCCAAAAATATATAAATCGTGGACATCCCGGATCGGTAGCAAGTATTTATGGGATTACGGAGCAGTTGGATCAGAATCTGGGACGACTATTTTCAGCTTTGGAGAAATCGGGACAAATGGAAAATACGCTCATTTTCTTTATCGGTGATAACGGTCCGATTTGGAATAATGCCCCCGAGAATAATTCAGGAATTCCACAGCTTCCGGAAGCTGAAAAAGCACGTAATCCACTCAATTTCTCCGGAGTAAAAGGGAGGTTGAGGGAAAACGGTCACCGTACGATTGGTTTTGTGAAATATGGAAATCGTTTTACTCCCCGCATCGAAAATCAAATGGTGGATATAGCGGATGTATTTCCAACTATTTTAGATGTGACGAATATTTCAATGCCTGATTCAGCTAAACAGCTATACGGGCAGTCAATACTTCCGGTACTTGAAGGCAAAAGGGTAGAAAGAGATCAGTATTTCTATTACGCTAACCATGAAGTACTTTGGCAGGAGCGTCCCTATCAATATGCTTTTCTGAAAGATAAAAATCAGTTGAAATTCGAAGAGCAGGAATTGGCGATCCGAAAAGGAAAGTACAAATATGTGCAGGGATATTTTGGGAAGAAATTATACGATTTAGATGCTGACCTTCAGGAAACCGAAGATGTTTCTGAAGCCTTTCCTGAAGTCAGAACTGAGCTGGAAATGCGATTGAAAAACTGGTGGGAAAAGAAAGTGATTCAGGAAAGTAACAGTTACGATATGCCTGAATTTTATTTAGGAATGGGCTTAAAAGACAGTACATATATTCATGGCGAAGCTCCCTGGGAAGTGTTCGGCGATATTATTACAACGAGCCACTCCACAGATAACTGGACTAAAAATGGTGATGGCCAATCTTTTAAGATAATAGTTAAAAAGTTCGGTGTGTATGAATTCAACATGGACGCAGAAGTAGGAGATGGAATCGGTAAAGTACAAGTGAGCTTAGATAAGGTCAGAACTTCTTATCCTGTAACAGAAATAAATGAAATTCCTTTGGTTACAAAACCCTTAACGCCCGGAGAGTATATGTTAGAACTCAAACTTGTAGATGTGAAGGGATCATCAAAACCTGTAATTAAACAGTTTAACGGTTTAGTAGTAAGAAAAGTAGCAGGATGAAAAAAACAGACTTCATGCTAATTCTTGTTGTTGGGTTGATGGTGACATCATCAACTATTTTTGCTCAAACAGAAATTCCGGTTACAGAAAAAAAAGTAAACAATGCGGAATCTACGTTTCGATTTGCCATTGTATCTGACCGAACCGGAGGAATGAGAGGGAGAATTTTTGAGGAAGCAGCCGAAAAATTAAATCTGCTTCAACCGGAATTTGTGCTTTCAGTGGGGGATTTGATAGATGGTTATACCGAAGATCCTGAAGTTTGGAATGCGCAGTGGGATGAATTCGATGCTATAGTTAATAAGTTGGATATGCCTTTCTATTACGTTCCGGGGAATCATGACACCAGCAATGAATTGCTTACGGAAGTTTGGAGAGAACGACACGGCAGAGATTTTTATCACTTTATATATAAAAATGTGTTGTTTCTGGCTCTGAATACTGATCAGATAAAAAACGGTGGAATTGGAGAAGATCAGATCAAATATTTCCAAAACGTCCTCAAGGAAAATAAGGATGTACAATGGACACTTTTATTTATGCATCGCCCATTGTGGTCGTATGGTGACAGAGCTGGTTACGGAGAAATTGAAGAAGCTTTGGGTGACAGAAATTACACTCTTTTTTCCGGACATCACCATAATTATCGCTACAAAATGCAAAATGGGATGGAGCATTACACGCTGGCAACTACCGGCGGTGGAAGTTACATGCGAAATCCCGATGTTGGAGAGTTTGATCATATTACCTGGGTAACGATGAAAGAAAAAGGACCTGAGGTTGCTCATATAGAACTCGACGGCATTCATGATAAGAATGTAGTTCCCGATAAAGACTACGAAGATATTCAGGTACTGCGACAGGGAAACTGGCTGAATGTGAAACCTTATGTAAGTAAATCTGAAACGGTTTCGGAATTTCCGATCTCATTGATTGTTGAAAATACTTCTGAACGGGAATTTTTTATCAGGGGCAAAATGCCTGTCAAAAATGGAATCAGATTTGAGCCAGAGGTGATTGAAGAACGATTAGCTCCTTCATCCAGTAAAGAAATTATAGTAAAAGCTATTCAATCCGGCGAAGTAATTTCCATAGCTGAGTTGAATAATAATCCCATAGATTTTGAGATGGAAGCCGGTTTTGAAAGAGAGGAAAGAGATGATATATCATTAAAAACTTCAAAAATATTGTTAACAGATTGGAATCATACCCTCCAAAAAGCATCGAATAAGATTACAATTGATGGAAATTTAGATGACTGGACTGAATCTAAAATGATTAAAGTAAATCAGCCACAATATTTTAATGAAGACTGGGACTGGAAAGGTAAAGATGATGGACGATTTGAATTTGGTGTTAATTACGATGATAAAAATGTAAACATTGCCGTTCATTTCTTTGATCAGAAAACGATTGCAAAACAAGATGTACTGGAAGAGCGACAGGATAAATTTTTCGTCCATTTAGATACTAATTTCGAAGACGAAGAATATAAAATACTGGAAATAGGATTGGGCGGTATGTTGAATAACTCCGATCTCAAAAACGTTAAATATCAGGTTTCCAAAACAGTAAACGGACAGATTTTAGAACTTTCCATTCCTTTAGATCAGCTTGCAGGGGATTCCAAAACTCAGCTTCAAAAAATACGAGTCAATGTCGGAATTATGGATCATGATCGCCCTGAGAATACCAAGCCTTCAGTGCTTTGGTGGCGACCTGTTTGGGGAACAAATGCTGATTATCCCGGAAGTGGGATGTTTGTGAGGCAATAGAAATATTGGGTATATACCTGGGGTAAGCCAATTTTATCTTTCAAACCTGAGTTCGATTTTAAAATATGATACAAAAAACGGCTATAAGTCATTCCAGCCTTTAGATTAAAAATAGCTACAAATT
>TARA_R110002110_G_scaffold55576_5_pt1 | contig 24861 bp, 34 predicted proteins | sample TARA_R110002110 | Tara Oceans TARA_R110002110 (sample SAMEA4397330) | marine metagenome | biome: Polar Biome; feature: [SRF] surface water layer (ENVO:00010504); material: water (ENVO:00002006), including particulate matter (ENVO:01000060) such as... | depth 5 m
ATCCATGTGTAAGAATTAAAAAGGATATGATATGGAATACGAGCCGTACAGGTGGACAGGCTGATGGGTATCTTAATCATAAAAATCCTGGAAGTATGGAGCATGTGTTTATTTATGATGCTTTCAGCGGCTATGCCATCGACAACAACTACAACCCTAATACCTTCCCCGTTGGCAAATATTCTAAGTTTTATGACCCACTAATGAATAGAGGAGAGTTTATGTCCTACTTACCTCAGGGGATATATAGTCTAGATAAATTAAAATGGGACCCCTTTAATCCAAAAGAACAAAACCCTAATGGTGTTAGAGGATTTTCCACATCTAACTATACACCTTCGGAATATGCACTTTCTCAGATGGCAGCCTTTGACCATATCATAACTCAAGGTAGGTTATTACGTTTAGATACGGACCCCTTTATTGACTATGATGCTGGTAATGGAACTCTCTACGAAAACGTAGGTTTCGGTTGTGTAGGCGATGGAGGAATATCACCGGGAGGTCAGATCGTGGGAAGGATGTCGCAAAATGAATATGCATCTGGCGATTTTTATGCTAACGGGTCTAATGTAGATAGCTCCCGAGAGTTTATTTTTAATAGCCAGCAGAACGGTAATGTTTCCTATATGAGGAAGTTAAGCAATAATATGGGAACTTATTGGCATGCCTCCTTACAAAAAAATGGTTTATATGGGTATGGATTGACATTATTAAATTATGAAAGATATTTAATAGACCAGTTTTTTCATTCATTATGGGGGGGTCTAACTAATGATCAAACAGGAGCTAATGCGCCGGGGAACATAGGTAATATATTTAATGGACGTATTGTTAAAAAGAATGACGAATATTCAGTTAGAATCAATATGATGGCTAAGACAAAAAACATAACAAATAATGGAACACCCTATAGTGCCCAATTACAATTAATATTCAATAATACGGATGTTAGAGAGGATAGGTCCTTAGAAGGAACTGCTGGTCCAGCTGGAACACCTGGGTGGGGTTATATTACTAATATTAGCCCAATAATAGAAAGAGTAGCAACAATATAATAAGATGGCAGAAAATATACTAAATTTATCTAACGGATCAGGAAGTAAACTACTTAATCTTACTACTCCATCACCATATGGGGACCTCACTAATAATATAGGGGTTGGGTATTCTTTACCTTTTAACTATTTAGATGGTTTTGTGGATTTTAATTGGTCTAATGATTTAGAAAATGACTATCAGTTAGGATACAGTCAGACATCTAATACATCCTCTGATGGGCCTCTAACGCATTTCAATGGTATAGATAGTTGTAATATAGGATTTTTTGCCCTTTCCCAATACCCATACGCAAACGATAATAGTTATCCCCTAATAAGACGTTTCTGCCACCTCAAAAATAAATATATATCCATAAGTGGTACGAGTATCAATATTGGTACAATAATTGCTGGTGGTCACATGACCAACGATTTACTGGGTGATAATTTACCCTTTTATGTTACTACCCCTCTTGCCAGTACTTCATATAAATTGATGGTAGAGGGATACATACCTAACGTTAAATATTTTTTAACTGAAAGTAAAACATGGAGCCAGGGACTCCAATCACAAGCTAATGATGTTTCATTTTTTGGAGATCAAGTGATAAGCGGAACAATTTTCCCTCTATATTTCCCTAAAAGAGACACTTTAATGTTTACAAACAACAAATTAGATCAAGTATAAAATAAAAAAATATGGCAAATTATAAATCAGTCAATAACCCAAATGGATATACTTTTAATCTGGAGATAGAAAAGCTTACAGATAAGATGTCCTCCCCTGTTACTCAAAGTAACTTAAAGTTTACTTATGCTGACAGAACAAATAATAGTAGAGAAGAGGTGAATATATTTTCATCATTCAGATTACCTGTTAATTCATCTTCTTTGACAGATTTTGTAACAGCCTTTAAAAATACGGCAGGGTCCTATTTGAATCAGGATGTTATCATTTTTGCCCCCATACCTAAAGATGAGTATGGAGAAATGTTAGATGGTAAAACCATTAAGTTTGAGTTCCCTACTACTGGTGGAACTGTAGATATATATGGTACTTATAGTAGTTGGGCCACTGGCAATGGTGATGCTCTTTACTCTGATCCCGATGAGCCTTTTCTGGGTAATGCGACATATACACTTGGGTCATTGACTCATGACCCTGTAAGTCACGTACCAGTAAACCCCCCAAACGTTAATGAGTATTATAAGAGTAATGTTTGTTTATTATTTTCGGACACCATAGCTCCTCCAATTGCAGGAGGTTCGTGGGCAACAGGATGGGGAACTAATAATCCCTATGCGGTTGGTGGTAAAGCTTATTATGAAACAGTTTCTGGTACTACCACCACTGATGATGACCAACCAGTAGGTATTGCTTATTTAGATAGTGGTTTTATGGTCATTACTGACCCTACTTTAACTCATGATATTGATGTGGCTGGGATGTTTAATGCCGATGGTACTCCCTATGTTGGAGGTACAACAGATTTTGCGGACATTTATTATTCAGCCACAACCGCTAATGCATATTTTGATAGTATTAACACTGAATATGTTTTAAATGTATTATGTATTGCCGAAGCTACAGAGTTTAACACCTCAACTAATCCAACTTATATTGCCCCTTCAGATGTTAGAATCAGTGAAGTTGCCTTATATGGTGATGATGGTAGTGGAACTCCGGGTGAGTTATTGGCTTATGGTAAGTTAGATAGACCGGTTGAAAAAGGACCTGGTGATTACCTTTCATTCGTTGTACAAATTAAGGCTTAATTCTCTTTATTTTAGAGAAATTTCACTTATATTTAAAGAAAAGTTTTTATGAGTAAAATCTTAGGTCTCGACGTATCTACCAAAACTATTGGTGTTGCACTTTTCGATGAGAATGCAAAACTAAAAATACTAAAGAATATCACGCCCAAACTTAAACCAATACCAAAGAACAAATTGGAGGTATTATTCCAAAAAGCTCATGTTTTTGAAGATTTCATTAAAGAATATATTCAATATGATATCGACACTGTTATCATCGAAGAACCATTATTAAGCTCCAACAACAAATACACTGTCGGCACTCTGTTACGATTCAATGGAATGGTGGCAAAGGCTTGTTATGACATTTTAGGTGTTGTTCCTGAGTTTATTTCCTCTTATGACGCTAGAAAATACGCATTTCCTGAATTGATGGAGTATCGTATTGGTAAGAATGGTAAGAAAGGATCTAAGGCTGTTCTCTTTGGTGGTTATGAAAAAGGTGTAGACAAGAAAATGATCATCTGGGAAAAGGTTGCTGACAGGGAACCACAGGTGGTATGGTTATATGACAAATATAACCGTTTAAAGAAGGAAAACTTCGACATGACTGACGCATATGCCGCAGTTATGGGTTTTATCAGAAAAAAAGCTACCTCAGATTTGGTAGTTCAATAATTTTTTCGTATATTTGTTAATATAAACTAAATTAGGTATTTGTGCGCTCGGATAATGGGTTAATTTTAGATATTTTAGTAGATTTCATGGGTAAGTATGGTTCTTACAATGATTTCCGCTCGCAAGTTAGGTTCGATTGTCCTCTCTGTGCCCACGAAAAGGGTTTAATGAATGGGGATAATAAATACAACTTGGAAGTAAACCTTGACAAACAGTTATACAACTGTTGGTCGTGTTCCCCAGAATATCACAATCATGGAACTCTTACCAAAATGATAAACAAGTTTGGTAATAAGAAACATATGGAAAGGTATCTGTTGATACAACCTGACAGAAGATTTTTCAGTAAAGAGGTTAAACTTGTTGATGTTAGGTTACCCAGAGAGTTTAAGAAGTTTGATGAAAAGGATGAGGGATTGTTAACATATAAGCAAGCCTTCAAATATCTTAAACGCAGAGGTATTGATCAGGAAATGATTGATGAGTATGGAATTGGGTATTGTACTCAGGGAGATTATATGGGTAGAATAATGATACCTTCATTTAATAACATGGGTATCGTTGACTATTTTATTTCTAGGGCGTATGATGGTAATAGGATGAAGTATAAGAATCCCGAGAGACCAAAGGAAACAATAATATTCAATGAGGGTAAAATATGTTGGAACAGCACCGTTTATTTGGTTGAAGGGGTATTTGACTCATTGACAGTACCTAACAGTATTGCCATGTTAGGAAAGAAGATATCCGATCTATTGGTTAGGAGGATATTAACATTATCAAATAGTAACATTGTTATTTTATTGGACGGTGACGCTTTTGAGAACACAAAGTCAATCTATCGGCAGTTGGATGCTGGAAGATTGAGAGGAAAAATAAGATACATCAAAATGCCTGACAAGTTAGACGTTTCTGATGTACATAAAAAGTATGGAAATAAGGGCATATTAAAGATTTTAAGAAGAAGTCATAGATTTAAGGACTCATTTTTTTGATATTGTCAGATTTTTTTCGTATCTTAGTAGTAAGATAAATTTATCATTATGGGAAAAGTATATTTAGAACCCATTAAACATGAATATATTAACGATGAATCAGGTAAGAAATATGTATCTGTTACAAAGTATATTCATAGGTTCGTAAATGAGTTTCCTGCCGAAGAGATAGCAACAAGTATGTCTCGACGTGCAGATGAGACTCGCACAAAAGAAGACATTTTAGCCGAATGGGCTACCAATAATAAGATAGCATTAACCTATGGTACTTCCATCCACGAGTTGTTGGAAAAAGTATTGAAGGCGCCTGGTGGTATTTATTTCACCAAAAATGAAAAGGAACAAAAGATTGTTAACGCCTTTAATGAAATAAATCCTATAACTTCAGACAGAGTTTATGCTGAGAGGATTTTACATTTGGAGGATGTAGGTATTGCAGGGACAGCCGATGTCATTGAAGATTTCGATGACCACTTTAATGTGTGGGATTTTAAAACCAATAAACAAATCAACTTTATTGACAAATATGGAAAATATATGAAAAGTCCTTTACTTCATTTATCGGATTGTTCATATAATACCTACGCATTACAGTTATCATTTTACGCTTATATGTATTCTTTAGAGACACGTAAAAAAGTTGGAAGATTGGGAATATTATGGTTAAATAGGAAAACTGGTGAGTTCGAAACATTCCCCATACCTTATTTAATTAATGAGATAAAAGCAATATTAGATGTTGAATACAATATTAAATTAGCAACCCAATCTGGTGTTTACAGATATTGGGGTGTTGTACCACAAAATGACGAAAATGGGAGTAAATAAAATAATACACATTGCAGATATTCATATACGTTTATATAAAAGACATAATGAATATATGAAAGTATTTGATCAGTTCTTTGAAGAGATAAAAGATACAGATGTTGATAGGATTGTCATCGCTGGGGATGTTGTTCATTCAAAGAATCAGATGACACCAGAGTTAATAAGTATGGTTACTTATTTATTGGCAGGCTGTGCTAAGATAGCTAAGACTATAATAATACCTGGTAATCATGATCTATTGGTTAATAACTTAGATAGGATGGATGCATTGACACCAATAATAAATGCTATGGATAATGAAAATCTTGTATATTATAAAGATACTGGTTGTTTTATCGATGAGAATGTAGTATGGTGTGTCTATTCGCAGTTAGATGGTAACATTCGTCCACAGATTGAGAGGGCTAAGATAAAACATGGATTGGATAAAAAATATATTGGATTGTATCATGATCCTATTGCTGGATTGATAACAGATGTTGGGTTTGAGTTTTTGGATTCCACTACTGTTGACATTTTCGATGGTTTGGATTATACATTATGTGGAGACATTCATCGTCGCCAGGTTTTATACACCAGTGATGACAGACCTGTTATTCAAGTGGGAAGTATGATACAACAGAGTTTTGCAGAATCGGTTGAACATCATGGGTATTGTATAATTAAACTAGATGTGGATAACTTTTCATTCAAAAATTTGGATTATTCAACAGGATTTTATACCTTTGAGATATCATCTCTTGATGACCTAGAAGGTGGAAGTGAAAGAATATTAAATTATGATTAAAGATAAGTTAATAGAACAGATAAAACAATATTGTGAGTTGAATGAGATAGAAGATGTTGATTCTTTTATCAATAAAGTTTTGACTCGAGGGTTTACCTCTGAGAAGTGGGGGGAATTAACACCTAAGAAGAAGACAAAGGAAGAGAAAAAAGAAGAAGAAGGCGATGATTATGTTCCAGGGGATGAAAAAACTATAGAAGAGGAAGATCCAATTTTCACTACGGAAACATTTGAAGAAATGGAAGAAAGAGTGGAAAAGGAAAATGAAGAACCCGAACCTGTAATAGTAAGGGTTTCTCCTCATGCTAAGAAGTTGATTGACAAATATGAGTTAGATATTGATTTCATTGTTGGCACTGGAAAAAATGGTGGTATTACAAAGAAGGATGTGGAAAAATATTTGGAAGAGAATGGTATAGAAAAGAAAGAAGGTAATGTTGTCATTATGGAAACAATAAGAGAAGTTAAAGAGGTAAAAAAGAAAGACATATATGATGAGGAAGATTTTGGTCATCATGGATCAAATCTTTTGGATATAAAATAAATATATATGAAAATAATATATAAAAAACATAAAAATATAAAAGATGAATCATTGGTAGTGGATCCTGTAATAGTTAGGGTTACTAAGTTTGATGAAGAAGGTTATGATAAATTTCGTAAACAGATGAGTGAAGCTCACAATACGGGACAAACAGTAATCCCTGTGGTTATTGATTCCTATGGTGGTCAGGCTTACTCCTTAATGGGAATGATATCAATAATCCAAAGTTCAAAACTACCAGTGGCTACCATTGTAGAATCAAAAGCAATGTCTTGTGGGGCGATACTTTATACATTTGGTGCTGAAGGAATGAGATATATGTCACCAACGGCAACAATAATGATTCACGATGTTGCGTCAATGTCTTATGGTAAGATAGAAGAACTTAAAGCTGACACCAAAGAGGGGGATAGATTAAATACGTTAGTATATAAGATGATGGCAGAAAACTGTGGACACCCAAAGAATTATTTTAAAGATCTGGTACACCAAAGGGGACATTCAGATTGGTATCTGACACCAAAAGAGTGTAAGAAACATTGTATTGCCAATAAGTTATATGTTCCCGATTTGGAAGTTAGTATAAACATGGATTTTAAATTTTGTTAATATGATAGATATCGAACACGATATAGAGATTTCTAAAGATGCATATGTGAGAGTCATTTGGTATGATGATCCAGAGAATTATACTAAAGAAAAACACAATAGGATAAAATCCCATTTTTATAATAAGTATGGGGTTAAGAATATTAATATTATATTCCGTTCCAGTGAAAGGAAAGATATTGAAGACACTGTGGATGCCGACTTCTCTGATAATATATTGGATGAACAATATCAGAGGAAGTTATTCAACCAATGGTTAATAATCAACAATATAAAAGTTGATATGGAACATTTGTTGAGTTTGGATACTAGAGTAAATGAGACTTTCAGACAACAGAGGGAGCAGGAGGCTAGATATCGTAAGTGGTTCATTAAAAAGATTGAGTTTGATAACTTCTTATCTTTTGGTGAGGGAAATATCATTAACTATGAGAGTTTAAATGGAATCACCGTTGTTTCTTCAGAACCATCAAACTTTGGTGGGAAGACAAACTTATCGGTGGATTTACCATTGTTCTTATTTTTCAATCAGACAACCAAATCCAGTAAATCCATTGACATATTCAATAAGTATACTAAAAAGGACAGGGTAAGAGTTAAAGGATATATTACTATAGACACTGAAGATTACATTGTTGAAAGAATCATCACCAGAAAGAAAAAAAGTAGAGGTGAGGGTTATTCCACAAAAACCGATCTATTCTTTTATAAGGTTATGCCAAGTGGAGACATCATAAACTTGGAGGGTGAACAAAGAAGAGAGACTGATGATCTCATAAAGAAAACTATTGGTAACTACGATGATTTCTTAACAACTATTATCACCACTTCTGATAACATCGAAGGGTTAATAGACACTAAACCTACTGAAAGGGGAAAGTTACTCAGTAAGTTTATTGGCATTGAGGCTATTGAGAATAAAGAGAAGATTGCAAAAGAAATGTACTCAAATTGGAGTAGGACTTTGAAGTCAAATATTCATAATATCTCTGACATAAACAAAACTATTGAAGACACCTTAAAAGACATCAAACAATGGGAAAATGATATAATCAGTGAGGAAAAAAGAATCAAAGACTTAAAGAAAAAGAGAAAGAACTCAGAACTTAAAAAAGACTCCCTGATCGCCCAAAAAACAGACATTGATGATGATATAGCGAAAGCAGATTTGGAGTCCTTAAAAGAGGAGATTGATGGGTTAGAGAAGAAGATTAAGAAGTCTACGAAGAAATATGAAGACTCGAAGGTAGAATTGGCAACAATATTGGATATTGACTATGATGAAGATGAATATAAAGATGTCAGAGAGGAAGAAAAAACAATATCTATTAGGTTGGCAGAGATTGAGTTACATAAGGAGAAGTTGGAAGAAATGATTTATGAGTTAAAGAACGGTGAGTTATGTCCTACATGTAAAAGAGCCTTTGATGATATTGATAATAGTGATCATATAGAAGTCAAAGAATCTGATTTTACAGATTTATTAGCAGAACAGTTGACATGTGATTCAGTATTGGAAAGTGTACAAAAAACAATGACTGATTTAGAAGATAAAAAGGTTTTATATGATAGTAAAGAAAAGTTAGAGCTGATAAATGCCAAGAATGAGGTTGAGGTAGAGAAGTTATCTTTGGATTTGAGTAAGAAACAAAAGATAGTTGCAGATTATCATAAGAATCTCATTAAGATAGAGGAAAATAAGAAGTTAGAGAGTTTAATTTTGGGATATAAGAGTAAGATAGAAAACTTAAACATTGAAAGAGATAAGTTGATAAGAGACGTTGAAGGGAAAAGGAATGATGTGGAGAATGGAAAGAATCTTATTATAGAATCTAATAATATAATAAAAACAATAGAAACGGAACAAAAAATAGATAAAATATTTAAGATTTATTTGAATTTAGTTGGTAAAAACGGAATTGGCAAGCTAGTTATGAAAAATGTCCTTCCGACAATCAATGCCGAGTTGGAGAGACTATTATCAGATACGGCAGACTTCTCATTGGAGTTGTCAATTAATGACAAAAATGAAGTAGAGTTTTTAATGATAGATCAACAGACAAAAATAGAAAAGAACTTATTTACAGGTTCAGGATTTGAAAAAACTGTTGGTAGTTTAGCATTAAGAGCTGTACTTTCCAGAGTCTCAACATTACCAAAACCTAACATTATTGTCTTTGATGAGGTGTTAGGAAAAATATCAAATGATAACTTAGATAAGATAGCATTATTTTTTGATAAGATAAAGGAATATTTCCAGATCATACTACTTATTACTCACAATCCTGTGGTTAAAGATTGGGGTGATAATATTATTACGATCAAAAAACAAAAGAATGTTTCACAAATAGTAACAACATAAATAAAAATAAGATGAAAAACCTAAGAAAGTATTTATTGATGTGCATGAGGGAAGAACCAGGATTGCCCGAATTATTGAGTAAGATAACTGAAGAAGAGGGTCACAGTAAGATATTAGATTATAATACTCATTCTGTTTCTATTATTAACACTACTATGATGTTTAATAAGTTATCGTTATATTTAACACATAACTTAGATGAAGAACATTACTTCTTGGTACAGTTAAAGTCCAACACCAACGTTACGGGTTCAATACCTTTGGCTTACGCTAAACAGCTATTCAATGAAGATGGATTGGATGATATTATATTTTTTCTCCAACCTAAAACACAGTTTTTGAATCAACCATTTGATTTCACAAATAAGTTAAAGGAGGCTATGGGAAATTTAGAAAAATCTATAGAAAATATACCACAATTGGATGCATCAGTATTAATAGACTCCATAAAAGAAATGGAATCACCAACATTTGATCTTGATGATTTGTTGGACAAAATAAATGATAAGGGAATGGAGTCACTGACACCATTTGAGGTAGATTTTTTAAATAAACAGAGTAGTAAATGAGTTTAAAGAAGGCAGTCATAGATCCGTTTCCGCCAATGACGGCATTGATATTATATACCAATGTCATCGTATTTTTATTGGTGAATACTTTTCCTGAAGTAACAAGTTTCACATATAAGTATTTTGCTTCATATAATGTATTCTCTGATCATTTTCAGATACATCAAGTTATTTCGCATATGTTCTTACATGGAGGTTTCACACATATTTTTTATAATATGTTTATTTTATGGATATTTGGAATGGTGTTGGAGCATGTGTGGGGAAAATGGCACTTTTTAATATTTTATATGATCTGTGGTATTGGAGCTTGGGGACTTCATCAGTGGATGAATTGGATCGCTTATAATGAATTATATGATTTATATGTTCAATTTTTAAATGTACAATCTTATGGTAACTTTTTAAACGTAGTTGACGTATTACCTGAGAAGTATAAGTTTATATTGATTGCTGCATATCATGGAGAGCCAGCAATGGCTTTGAAGTATTTAAATATATTAATAGAGAGTTTTAAAAACATTCCAACAATAGGTGCCTCTGGTGCGGTTTTTGGGGTGTTAGCCGCTTTTGGTTTATTATTTGGGGAAACATTATTATATGCCTATTTTGTCTTCCCTATTAAAGCCAAATGGTTTGTTGCGTTCTTTATATTATTAGAAGTTATTGCCGTAATGTCAGGCGCAAATGACAATGTGGCACACTACGCACATCTCGGAGGTGCGATAACAGCAGTATTGGCAGTATTGGCGTTTAAAAAACAGTTCGGGAAGAATAAAATTATTTAACCAAAAAAAAGTAAAATATGTCAAAATTTATAAACAGAAAAGATGATTCAATTTCTTTGTATTTCAAAGATATTAAACCTTATGATTTAGTTAACGCTGAAGAAGAACTCGCATTAGCTAAAAGAATTAAAGATCACGATGATGAGATTGCCACCGAAAAGTTGGTAATGGCTAATCTTAGATTTGTTATCTCTATTGCAAAAGATTATCAAAACCAAGGGATGCCATTATGTGATTTAATATCCGATGGTAATTATGGATTGATAAAGGCGGCTAAGAGATTTGATTATACGAAGGGGTTTAAGTTTATTTCTTATGCTGTCCACTGGATTAAACAATCTATTTTGCAGTCTCTGTATGAGAACACAAGGACTATGAGGTTGCCGATAAACATCATAAATGATTTAATGAAGGCAAAGAAACAGATTGATGCTTTTGAGAGCAAATTTGGAAGGAAGCCATATGAACATGAAGTTAAAAGGATTAAATACCCTACTTGTGGTTCATTAAATGATGTCATTAATGAAGAGGGAGATGAGTTGGTTAATGTGATTGTAAATCCTAACTACGATAATCCTGAATATGATGATATTACTGAGTGTGGTCTTAAACAGGATTTGGTTGATACTCTTGCTATTTTAGATGAAAGAGAGAGATTAATAGTAGATTCTTATTATGGGATCAGTGGAGAATCAATGACTCTTGAGATGATTGGTGATGAGGTTAATCTCACCAAAGAAAGGGTAAGACAGATAAAAGAAAAGGCTCTACGTAAGCTACGTAATGGGAGTCATAGACTCTTTGATTATGTGGATTAATATTGCTTTTTTGATATTTATAGTAAATAATCTATTATGGATAAAGTAAAAAGTTTTGTTTCAGAATATGGTTTGATGATTGCCTTAGGGTTTATCGTCATTCTATTTTTCCGAACGTGTGGTCTTAGCAGACACAACGATAAAGTTGAAAAAGAGTTAAAGACTATTAAAGAAAATACTATCAGTAAAGAAGATATGGTGAAGATCATTAAGACTACTCCTGCGTGGACTACACTGGAGATAGAAGAATTATCTGATAAAAACAAAATACCTATTAACTCTTTGAAACATAAAGCAGAAGAAGAGTAAGATGAAGAATTTCTTTAAAAAATATTATAAAGGTATAATCATTGGTGCCTTAGCAATGACACCTGTATTAGTGTCATTCATCTCGATGATTCACGTGGTTAACTTTTTTGAGTTATCTAACTATACCTGGTTAGCTATTATATTAGCAATAGCATTTGAGATTGGAGCGCTGTCATCATTGGCAGCATTAGCGGTTATGGATAAAATATCTAAAGGATCAATGTGGATGATATTCATATTGGTAACAGCAATCCAATGTGTGGGTAACACATATTATGCTTATGATTTTGTAACTAACATGTTGGCAGTGGATCCTAATTGGATCAATAGTTGGACAGAGTTATTTGCATTGAATGAGGAAGAAGATATAATTTACGTTAAAAGATTATTAGCAATTATCACTGGTGCTATTTTGCCAGTAATCTCATTAGGTTTCACTCATATGTTAGTAGAATATATTAATAGTGAAGCGGAGCCAGTGGCGGACCCTGGATATGTCGTACTTAAAGACCTTGCCGACGAATGATAAAAGATATCGATAAGAAGACATATCATTTAAACGAAGCACAATTTTATCCTGAGAAAATAAGAAAGGAGAAAATCATTGTGGGTCATACTTACTCCCCTGATCTTCAGTTGGTTAACGGGTGGTTCACTCGTGAAGGGGGTAAATATTGCAAAGTACCTCATTTTACTATAGATAAAGACGGAAAAATATACCAACACATAGATCCATCTTTTTATTGTGATTTCTTACAAAAGAAAATGATTGATAAGGAATCTATCAGTATCTTATTAGTCAATGAAGGCTGGTTAGAAAATCATGGTTCTGTTTATCTTGATTGGGCAAATAGAGAATATATAGGTAATGAGGATGGTATAATCTCACGTAAATGGAGAGATAAACAATATTGGGCACCTTATGGTGAGGAACAAATGTTGTCATTAAATGAATTATGCTTATATTTAACAAATAAGTTTGGTATTGAGAGGAATGTAATGGATCATAATGTCTTTGATAAGGATGTTGTACAATTTAAGGGTATTACCTTTAGAAGTAACTTTTTAAAACATTATACGGATATTAGTCCAGCCTTTGACATAGATAACTTTAAAAAACTAATAACTAAAATTAAAAAAAAATTGATTAATAATGAGACAGTCTAAGAATCGTCAACACGACAGCGAAGTAGAATATGATATAACAAGAAATATGTTAAAAACCATAAGACACACTTTAAATGAAGAAGTTGAAAATGGTATTTATAAAATCCCTGTGGATGAGGTCAGGGCCGAGGAATTAAAGTTTGTTGATTCAGTATCCAAAAGAGTGAACTTCAACGAATTAAAAGTTTACGTCACTGGTAATGGTAATGTAGAATGGAGCGGCGTAATCTTACAATATGGTTTAGAGTGGAAATATACTTTAGAGTCATCAACAGGTGTTTATATGAGTTCTAATCTTTTACAACTCACTGATGATGCATTATCAGTCATATCTAAAGTAGCCGCATATTATGATATCTGGGCTTCAGAATGGAGTGATAAGTTGGCAGACATTATGGGTAAAGAGATAAAAACAGAGATTGAGGCAGAAGAAGGCGACCTTTAATGGGTGTTTTATCTTCCATACTAAGTTTCGTAACAAACCCTAAAAATAGGGAGTTTTTATTGATAGGGACTTTGGTTATTATAGGTATGTTATTTTTCAGGCAATGTGGCAGGATCAGTGATTTAAATAAAAAGAATGATCAGAACCTGAAAGCATTAAGTGAAAATACTGAAGTAATAAAAAATAAGGATAACGAAATAACCTATCAAAAAACATTGGTTGTTGGGTCTGCCAAAGATCTAAAATCTTTACAAGGAGACTACGGTGAGTTAGAAAAAGAACTCAAAAAAGAAAAAGGTAAAGTTAAGGTAATAACCAAAGTCGAAATCAAATACGAACAACCTGAAGTAACCATTGATAATGAGTTATTAGATTCTTGTGCTGAAGATCACTATTGTCTAATATGGAGATATCTTACAGATATACGGCATTTAGAGGGAATTACAAACTTTAAGTTAGATATGGATAGCTTTAATAATTTAACAATAATACCAGGCAAAACAGACATTAAGAAAGATATAGTCAGTATTAATCTGATCACTGGTATTAAAACTGAGGATGGGGTGGATAAAATATTCATCAAACCAACAACCCCAGGAATCATTATAGGTAATATCACAGGCGCCATTATAGAGAATAGTGGTGATGGTGGTGGTAACCTTTCTACAAAGAAACCCAAGAGGATAAGTCTAGCAGTTAATGTTGGTTACGGTCCATCTTGGGACCTAAACACAGGGATAGTCAAAATGACACCAAATATCTCCATTGGACTTTCTTATAGTTTAATGAATTTATATTAGTATTTTATGGAAATTGTGGATATTTATTATAAAAATGTCCTTTTATGCTTTTAAACGAAGATAGATTATTTAGTGCTGTGAAAAGTATCCTTCTCGAAGATATCGGCGAGTCTAGAATTAAGGATCTCGAAGATGAATTAGAAGAGATTAAAGAAAAGTTAAAGGACTTCGATAAGTTAGACTTTGATGTTAGGGGTAAGGTAGATTATGCGAGTGGTTTAGCTGCCAATATATTGGATTATTTGGTAACATTAGATGAGGAACTTTATGATGAAAATAATGTGAATGTTCCTGAAGCTCACGAACAGATGAGGATCTTACTAAGTAGAAAGGGAAGGAAAAAATATTATCTTTCCAGATTTAGACTTTAATTTAAATGAAAAATGAAGAGATTAGTAAGGGCGGATGGAGTAAAATCCAAGAGAAGAAAGAGAAAGGGTGTTCATTCCAAGAATAAAATTAGTAGAAGTAAAAATTCTAAGTTCTATAAAAAAAAATATAGAGGACAAGGAAGATAAAAACATTTGACTATGAAAAATATTTCACTCCCCGTATTATCTCAAGCGTTTATGGAAGAGACGCAAAAAAGGATAAAGAAAGAAGAAAAAAGATTCAACAAAAAGATTAAAAAGATGTTAAAGAAATTACGTAAAGCCTAAATATTATGAAAAAAACAGACGTATTAAAATTAATAAATGAACTGAAAACACCTACTTGGGCTCAAGCGGGACCGGAGGATACCAGTTACCCCGCTCAAAGTGTTAACCCATCATCTATGGAGAAATCAGTAGCGGGAACACTTACCGTTACCCAGGAACCTGATGTTTCAGGAGATACAGGATGGGCTCCACAAATCAAATCTGAAGGTAAAAAAAAGAAAGGTGGTAAGATGAGCGATGCTCAATATGGTAAACTATCTGATGAGTTAGGTTTAGAAGTACAGGATATAGAGACAGAGATGAAGTCAGTATTAAAAGACTGGAAAGCGGCTGAAGGTGACGCAAAGAAACCATTTGTTGAAAAACTTAAAGACTTAACTGCGGAGAAGAAAGCTAAAGAAAAAGAGATGGATGAGTTAGAAGCTAAATTTGACGCACAAGGTGCTCCCGAAATGGAAGTAGATAAAAGTGCAATGGATGAAGATACTGAAGAGTGGGATTATACAAATGTTGGTCATCTTAATGAATACAATAGTGCAATATACGATGCCTTTGGAAAGATAGGAAGGGCGAAAGCCAAATATTTTGGGGAAGGTCAAGAAATAGAACTTGAACTAATACCCACTCACGCACATAGAAGATTCCCGGATGTGTTCATATATAAACCAAACCCTAGTCCAGGCACATTAACTGGGCAGATGGAGTCTATACGTTTTGATAGGATCGATGGAGACACCTACAAAGTTAAAGGTGAAAAAAGAGAAAGAGACCCCCTTAATGAAGAGTTAACACGAATAGACAAATCAGACATTAAAAAATTAATACAAAAAGAGATAGAGACAGCATTAAAAAGTACAGACTTTAAGAATAAAGTTGGTGATGCGGTAACCAAAGATGTTAAAAAGAACAAGGAACTGGAAAAAGTAATGGTGGAGATAAGTAGAAATGTAATCACTCAATTATATAAAGTTCTATGGATGAGAAGAACATTCTGGAGAAACTCTCTTAAAAATACCCCAGCATAGTGGCATTACAGTTAGAATATAGAGGTAGTAATTATTTCATTTCAGAGGAAGAGTTAAATGACAATTCCATTACTGAGATGCCGGCATATTTAGATGAAGATTTAAATAATCTTGCCGATATGGGTGGTGGAATGTTAATATTCAAAAAGGGACAGTTAGAAGAGACAACGATGGCATCCTCGGCGGGAGCCTATGAGGCTCCAGTATTTGGTTCAGTGGTAAGAAGAAAGATAGATATTGGAGATAAGAAGAGGAAATATAAGACCAAAAAATCAAAAAAGGATAAGGTTGTTAATGTACAGAAAATGAATAAACCTATTGGTAGGATATTTTCTTTGGGACTTAAAGAAAACATATTAAATAAAATAATATTTAATAAGGTTAAGTTGGTGATGGAAGATAGAACTCCATGTGAGAATCCCAATGAGGGAGAATACTTCTGTACAGGAGGTAGTGATAACTTAGGTGCTACGGCTTTATATAAAGATGATGGTTTTGATATCATGCATAAGTTTGGTGATTACCATTTATCGGATATTACTCCTGAAGAAGAAGAAACATATGCCCCACCTGGTACTAAAAAAGTTAAGAAGACAGTACTCAAACCTGCCTTACACAAAGCACCGTTCAACGTATCATTATCGGAAGAGAAGATAGACTTATATCCTAAATTTACAAAGAAAGACTTATATTCTTTAATGGGTGAATCACTTAATGAAGATGAAGCCTATAAAAGCGCCACCAATAATGAACTAGCTCTATATGTTACAATTCTTTCAAATCAAAAGGTAGCTGCCAAATCTAGAGGTAAGGCAGAAGAAGTTGAATATTTAGAAAAAGATATTGAAGAAGTTAAAAAAGAATTACAACACCGTAAAGGTAAAGAATCAGATGTAATGGATGAAATTACTTTATCCAAGAGGTTCCAAGATAAAGGTATGGGTAAGACACCTCTAGAGGAAGAAGAGATTGATGAGACTACCACTGCAGCATCTGGTGCGGCTGGATCTTATGTAACTCCACAGATGTGGGCTAAGAACAGAAGAAACTGGAGAATGGCAGCCAAACCAACATGGAAGGGTGGTTCATTTGTTAAGTTTAAAGACAGATGTGTTAAATATAACAATAAGAAATGGTGCTCACAGGGTGCCGTTGATAAACCGATAGAGTTGGTGTCCACTTTAATAGAGGCGGCAACAAAGATATCGGAAGAGACTGGCAAAGAAGTTGATTACATTGCACAGTTAATGAGTAAAAGATATTCAGCACCAAATGAACACTTATCTGATGAAGTCATTGAGTTGGCAAAAGAACATGGATATGAGGTTTATGCGGGTGTAGGACAGACAGAATTCACCAAACAACCCAACGATGGAATAGAGTTTGAAATTACTGTCGATGGCATAAATGGAGACATTCAGGCCATGATCCATAACCTCGAAGATAATACCTTTAGTGGTAAGACCTTTGATACATTTGAAGATGCTGTAGAATATTTGGAAAATATTTAAATTTTTACTAATTTTAAGATATTTATAAAAAAAGTTGATATTATGCTTGAAAAAATATTGAAAGAAGAATTGAATAAAAAATACAATAAACAAATCGCCGAAGCTAAGGATGAACCACTTAGTTTAGTCAATACCGAAAAAATTATTAAAGACTCTGGTAAAGAGAATAAAGAATACCAGAAAGAAGTAGGTAAAAAGATGGACGATTATGTTAAAGATATGGGTAACGATGATTTCGTACCACCCAAACATAATTTAACTGATAGACAAGATGAATATATTGCAACCCATAGAGGTGGAAACAATATGCAGTTAGAATATGGACAGGAGCCTTCTGATGCTTTTAAGGAAAGAATAGCAAAAAATGTTCCTTATGGTAATTTAGAAGATAAAGGTAATGTTTATGACAATATCGGTGTCAAAAAGTATAAAGCCAATGATACTCAGGCAAAAATGGAAAAAGCCGCTAAAGAGATTGAGAAACAAAAAGGTGACATTGACGGATATTATGATGAAACAGGAAAAAATATTAAATATGCCGACCAACCAGTCACCAAAGATAATAAAAAAGCAACTGAAAAGAATAATCTTAGCAGACTAGCATTTAATGAAAACAAAATGAAAAAAATAAAATACAAAAAAGAGTTTATAGATGAAAGCCATGCTATCACTTTAATACCTAATTCTTACAAAGTAGACAATCACATCTTCGAAATGACAGATGGTAACTTAACCGTTAAAGTTAAATGGGAAGGTGATAATATGGAAGGAGAAGGTTACGTCCTTAACAGTAAAAACACAGCAGTTCTTTCTGAAGAAATGAAAAGAATGAAAGACCTATTTAACTATGATTCCGGTGATAAGTTCGATGTTAAGAAAAATATTGAACTAAACGAAGAACAATATTTCTTAGGATTTGTTGATGAAGTTAACGGATTCAAATTAACTGACGATCAAGTTGAAGAAGAAATCATTGATGATATTAATGTGGAAGAAACAACTGAAGAAACTCCAGATGCTGTAGTAGCGGAAGGTGGTAGAGTCATCGGAACTGGTGATACTGGTGAGAGTGACGAAGATGGAGCACCTGAATCTGAAAAAGGATTAAAGAAATTTGATAAGGATTTAGATGAGGATTGTGAATTGGAAGAAGGTTGTGGTGAAATAGAAGAAGATTCTGAAGGTAAAGAAACTTATAACTATGGTGAAGATGAAGGTGAAGATAGAAAAGAAGAAGAAGACTTAGAAGACGAAGAAAGAATGGCACCAGAAGATCACATTAAAGCCATTGAAGATCATTTAGATGCACTAAAAGATGATATGGATTATGATGAGGATCATGAAGACAGAGACGAAGAAGGAACTGACTTCAGAGAAGAAACATTAAAAGAGTGGTGTAAGTCTAACGATTTATTATCAGAGAATGGTAATGTTACTTTAAGTTGTATTGAAAAAGCAAAACTTTCTGAGAATATAGTAATCTCAAAGAAATCTTTAATCGCTGAGAATATTATTAAAGAGAAAAAAGAGTCCCTCTTAAAAGAAGATGACGATTGGATGCAAGGAGCTGAAGACGATATTGAGAAAAGAGGAACTGAAGGAGTTTTTCACAAATTTTGTGTAGACCATGGCTATGAGGACGGATGTTCAAAAGGTTGTTGGGATAGAGCAAGAGAAGAAGGTGGCGTTTGGGGACGTAGAGCTGGTTTAGCTAAAGCTTTCTGTGAATCAAAACATTAAAAAACGAACCGTAGTTCAAATAAGACCCTTCCCACAACGAAGGGTTTTTTTATGCACAGATATTTATAATAAAAGACAATGTTTTTCAGAAAATTAAGGAATCTATTCAAAAAAAGGAAAAAAGAGGTTATTTACGATATAGAGGTGAAGATCGACAAGAACTATCGTCCCCGAGACGAGAGTGAAGATACTCTTAAAGAAGTTGAGAAATTAGTTACAGAGGTTATTATAAATAAAGAAGAACCAAAAAAGATTATGAGTACTTTAGATTTAAGTAAGATCAAACAAGTAGATTTTCCCAGGGAACAATATTATGGGACGGCACATACAAAAAAACAGATATATCTTCATCATACAGTTTCTGGTGTTGGAGCAGCTGGAGACATCAACTGGTGGAAAAGCACATCATCAAGAGTCGCCACCTGTGTTATTATAGATAGAGATGGTATTATACACCAATGTTTCTCATCAAAGTATTGGGCTCACCATTTGGGTGTTAAGGGTACAGTATTCAAAAAGGAAGGATTGGTAAACATCAACACTAAGTTGAACCAACAGAGTATCGGCATCGAGATAGATTCTTGGGGAGGTTTAGAGAAGAAAGCTGACGGTTGGTATTCCTACACTGGCAAAAAGATTGCCGATGACAATGTTATTAAATATCCCGATGGATTCAGAGGGTTCAAAGCATTTGAAAAGTATACACCAGAACAAATAGAGACAACTAAACAGTTATTAGAGTATTGGAAAGGGGTTTATAACATTCCTTTGGGATATAGAGGAGATAAAATATGGGATGTGTGTGAAGAAGCATTGAAAGGTGAAGTGGGTGTATGGACGCATGTTAGTGTTAGACCAGATAAATCTGATTGCCACCCACAACCAGAGCTATTAGAGATGTTAAAATCGTTATTGTAGTCTTTATTTTAAGATTTTTAATATTATTATAAAGCTTATATGAATCATCGTAAAAAGATTAAATCTGCTTTAGAGTTTCTTCGATATTTGTCCAAGCCTTTGGACAACACCATCATCGATAAGCAAATCAAAGACAATAATATTGTCGTTGAAAGGATAGATTTATATATCAGTTTCATCAGAAGTCTATATATGAAGATTATAGACACTTACTTAGGTGATGACGTAATTAACTCAGAATTAATAAAAGAAGAACATTTTAACTGGTGTTGGAATGCCGTAATCACAGACTTCAGAGAAGAAGGTTTTGACTTCTCAAACAATGAGGATTTATATGATTGGTTCAAAACCTATTTTCTGGTTAGTTTTTATTTGGAAGATAAAAAAGACCTTAAAGGTATCATTTTAGAGTCATTTGAAGAAGCTTTTGATTTTAACGCAGATAAGAGTCAATCCGATATGGATTTATTGACCGAATTATACGAGATTTTCGATAAAAGTTTTTAGATAATATTTATTAATTGGTGATTTTGCTTATATTTAAGGTAAAAATCGCATGAAAGTATTAAATTTAGTTTTGGAGGATTTAACTTTAGAGAGGAAGACCAGAGAGTTACAGTTAGAAGTTACATTGAATGATGCTAGTATTAATATTGAAGATAAAATAAAAAAACTAAAAAAACAACTCTCGTCTATAAACGACACCAATAATAATATTTTACTCTGGAGTTCGTATATGGATGGGTTAGATAAAAAAAGTGAGTAAATTATGGAAAGTTATAACAATTTATTTAAGTTAGTTTCTGAGTTACACAAAGACGTAGAGAAGTTTCACGTTAAAGGTAATGATTCTGCAGGAGTTAGGATTCGAAAGGCGATGCAAGATTTGAAAGCTTTAGCGCAAGAAATCAGAGATGAGATTCAAGAGATTAGAAAGAAAAGAAAAGATTGATGGAAGTTATTTTAACAGTTTTAGATAAAGCATTGGTGGTATTATTCATACTGGCAGCTTTAAATATAATAAGACATATGGTCAGAATTGGACAAAACTTTTTTGCTGATGCACCTACACGTTATGTTTTAAATGAACGAGAACTATTAATTGTAGGGTTATCGGCATCATATATAATAATGAGTCTTATTAAAGGTATTGGATTATGAGTATTCAAAAAAGATTAAATGAGTTAAAACCTTATGTTAAAGGTATTAGATTTGCACAAGAGTTACCTGTTGTTGATGCGGTATTTAATGAGAAGTGGTCGGTAACAGATACTGAAGGTGTCAAATATAACCCCAGTAAAAAAACGGCAGGTTATTTTATGTTTTATGGTGAAAATGAAACTGTCACATTTGATGACATTTTAGATCACGTTAAGACGATAATAGACACCAATATAGAGATCGAGAAGAAAAGAGAACTTCTTAAAAGTAAAGTAAGAGACTTGCAGGTGTTTTTTGAGAATCACACTTATGAGCAACTCAGTACATTGAAGTATAGTATTGACGAGGTTGATACTTTGGTGGAGGAAACAAAACCCGAACCTAAAGTCAGAAAAACGATCAAAAAGGAAGAAAAGAACGAAAAACTTACTGAGGAAGTTGTTGAGTAGTTGTTGGTCTTACCTCACCCCTAAAAAATAGATAGATAAATATCAATGCTAAGGCCGATAATATGTGCCATATAGCATGGAGTTGTAGCCATCCATTTGTACACACCACATGGTGAATATCCAGTAACCATACTGTTTTTGCTACTATGATAGTGATCAGTGATAACCACAAATATTTGTATTTAAAAATAAGTTTATATTTTAAATTGGTGTAGAGTAAGACGAATAAGGTCAGGGGTACTATTATTATTGATATGGCTCGGTAGGGAGCATCAAATGCAAATAGTGAGAGATTAAGGAGTAGGAATGCCAATATCACCCCTTGGTATGTCCGTAGTATGAACTGTATTGATTTTTTCATATTAATATGCCCCCACAATCTAAATACCGAATACCAGAGGGGTAACATAAAACACGCCATAACTCCACTGCCATCTATTTTTTGTGATAGTTCTGTTAGTGATGCATGATAGAACGTACTTCCGAGACCAACATAAACGGCACAACAGCCGAGTACTATGGAGAACAGTGGAAATCGTACTAAGAAGTTATGAGGTTTGGGATTGTGTAGGTCGAATATTCCTAGTTGTAATATTACGAACCCTATGAGTACATAGAATAGATTAGTGAACGTATTTATTGGTTGTCGTATTGCGCCGCCTTCGTCTACTTCACAAAACTGGTTTGTAGTTGTTGGGAGAACATTTTCCCAGTCTAAATTACCCCCAATCTTGTAGATTAGCCATAAGAAAAAACCAATAAAAAACGTAATGATAAAAGGCCAGAAAATGATCCTTAGAAATTTATTCAATTAGTCCGTTTTAAATAAATATGTGAGATTAGGAATCACATTTCCTAAATGACTCAAAATACTCACACATAACGTGTAAAATCCAACATGAAGCTGAAGCAAGACAACCATCAAAGAAAATATCCGCAAAAGGTATCCAACTTTCTGGAGTCGGTGATACATAAAATATGGATATGAAAATACCTGACCAAAAACCAAAACACATTGGACATCCAACCAGATCACCAAAGAAGGGATAGTTCTTCTCTAAATATTCCCTCATTTTTTTGAATATACCACCATAGACTATAATATAGGTTATACCAAAAGAAGTTAATATAAAAGTTATTAATTCCATAATACAAACATATTGATTTTTATATCAAAATCAATATATTTATAGAAAAATAATAAATGGAAAATATTGATAAGGTTGTAGTGATAGATTTTGACAATACATTATTCTACACCCCAGAACCTGAGAAAGGGAAAAGAAGATATGAGGCAATGACTGGCGAAGTATATCCACATCAAGGTTGGTGGGGAAGAGCCGAGAGTCTCGATATGGATGTAATGAGTATCCAACCTAATGAGGAGATAGTAGACATCTATAAGGAGTGTGAACATGATCCTCGATGTATGACTGTTTTATGTACGGGTAGATTGGCAAAATTAAAACCACAGGTTAAGGAGATATTAAAAAGACATAATATATTCTTTGATCAAGAGAACTTTAATCCCGGAGCCAGTACTTTAACTTATAAGTTGGAGACATTGGATAGGTTACGTCATGAATACCCAGATGCTGAAATTATATTATACGATGATAGAGATGACCATATACCCTCATTCAAAGAATGGGCGGCAGATAAAGATGAAGTGGAAATAGTACATGTTAAATGAAGAAGACAGCGGGTATAGCATTGGTGTGTATTGAAACTTGTAGAGTTTTATTCTTAGAGAAGGCTGTAGGTAAGAGTGAAGGTACTTGGGGTTTTCCTGGTGGTACTATGGATGATGGAGAAACTTTCGAGGAGGCAATGTACCGCGAGTTAGATGAAGAAACGGGAATATCCAAAGGAGAAGTCAAAGATGTCCGATACCTTACAGATGTACATACTGGTAAAAAGATATTTAAGCTTTATATTGGTGAGGTAGATAAAGAAATAATACCTACATTAAGTAATGAACATAGTGATTATAGTTGGATAGATTTAAATAAGTTCGATATATTACCTGATAAGAACTTAAACCCTATTAATGTTGCGTTATTGCCACATATCAAAAACCATGTTGAGTGTAAGTTAGAGACCATTCAAGAGAATTATCATATTTTAAAGTGGGATTTTAAAAGATTAATAGACTAAATCCTTTAAATTTCGTATAAATTCCTTATTTTTGTAAGAAAGTATCTTTGTATGGGAAAAGAAAGAGATTACAAATGGTTAGATAGTCAGCGGAAAAAAGACAATCGAGAGACTTCACGTGCAAAATTAAAATTCATTAAAGAGATTAGGCAAGGTTTAGGTGAAGAGATCAAAGACTCTTCCGAAGAACTCCTTAAAAAACCTACATTTGTTGAGAATATGGTACTTAGATTAAAAAAGGTATTTGGGTAATGGAAATAGAACAAATCATTGAGACGGCAATAAAGATTAAAAACTCTGAGTTAGAGACTGAGGGTTTAGAAATCCATTATAGACTACCTACTACTGAATTGGTAGATTTAGACAGAAAATTACACTTACATTTCGACGGAAGGATTGAAGATTGGACACCCAACGAAACCATAGAGATAACCTTGGGAGGAATATCCTTTGTTTTTAAGAAATAAACCTTAAATTTCCATTATTTAATGATATTTATTGTAAAAGTATGCTCAACATGAAGCTATCAGATTTGTTAACAGAAGATTTATTGGTGGAAGGCAGAAAGGAAGATGCCATTAGGTTATTCAGACAGTGGAATACCCCTTTTAATAGTGAGATGCCCTTCCGAGATTTACCAATCCCAAAATTTATAGATATAATATTTGAAAAAGACCCAACAGGTAACCACAAGTATGCTGATTGGATAGTTAGAAATGCCATTCATCCATTTACGGGGAACTA
>TARA_R110002110_G_scaffold171660_1_pt1 | contig 24831 bp, 37 predicted proteins | sample TARA_R110002110 | Tara Oceans TARA_R110002110 (sample SAMEA4397330) | marine metagenome | biome: Polar Biome; feature: [SRF] surface water layer (ENVO:00010504); material: water (ENVO:00002006), including particulate matter (ENVO:01000060) such as... | depth 5 m
CGGCGGGGTGGTCTTCTCGCGCGTAGCTCGGTCACGATCAGGATGTGATATACACACACATTCCCCCATATTTTCTAGCACCATCTCACCATCGTCACTAACAAGACCGCACCATCTCCAGCCCTCTGACCTTGCGTGCGGTGTCTTACGTTGTATGCGGTACATCAGTGTTTAACTATCTCCTGTTGCTGCGTGCTGACTGTCACGCTGTCCTCGTCGTGTGCGCTGACAGCTACATCACCACCTGCCCATGATATTGTAATGGCTTGTTGCTGTGGTGCTTCCTCTTTCTTATCCCGGATACCCCAAGGCTGGTTTCTTCCTAGCGTCCACTTGAGCGTGTCTATCTCCAGCCTGCGGCGTTGCACTTCAGCATTGGCTAACCTGTTGTCATCAAACTCTGGCAGTGGCGAGAGCGCTAGCTGATTGATATGATCTGTGTAGTATTCGGCCTGCATTACTCTGCCTTGCCGGTACATTTCCCACAGTTCCTCGTCGCGCACTGCTGCCTTTGTGATTGCCCTGTAAGTTGGCATATCTGGATCTTTGACGATCTGCACGAGTGTTTCGCCTTGCGCTAATCTATCCATGACCTTTTGCATGACTGCTTTTGTAACGCGTTTCATTGTTCTTTCCAAAAAAAAGCCCCGCTACTAAGAGCGAGGCAAGTTCTCTTGATTAGTATCAAGGAGGGTTCATCCATGAGGTAGAATAACCGGCCCAAAGTTCTGCCGATTATATCCAAGTGTTATCGTATTTCGGTACACTGAGCAAGGAAAAATAACTTTTTTGTTCTTGCTGCTTGCAATGTAACAGCATCTGTCATATCTAGATGTCAGTTACAATGAGGAGAAAAGCTATGAACGCACCTACACCCACCAATTACTTTGGCACATCCACCTTCACCTTCGACTGGCATAATATGGACGGTATTTCTAAGATGAAAGTCTCTGAGGCTGTTACCCGCATCCTTGCCGATCATGGCATCCAAGCTGATCCTGACAATGGCATTGGCACACACTCTGCTGATGGTGAGGCAATGATTGAAGTTTCGGTGACATTTCTATGAGCAGCTTAGATAAACTGCGCGCTCTGATGCGCGACATGGAAGGCAGCTTGGGCATCATCGGTGACATCATCGGTGCCCTCTCACTCTTCGGCCTGCTGTTCGTCGGCCTGTTCTTCGTCGGTGTCCTTTAACCGCAATACGCCCTCACAGCCACAGAGAAGCCCCCTGAGTGGGGCTTTTCTTTTTTCATAGACCTACCTAGCCTAATCATACTTTCTTGGCCTCGGTGGTAAGAATTGACCGGGTCTATTCGTTGGCCTCGTACCTTCCGACATAACACGCGCTCGCTTGGGATCGATAATCCAAGTCAGTCTAATCAATGCAGCAGCATAATCTGCTTTGACCGTATGCCGAGAGCATCCCAGCATCTTTGACAGCTTTGTCCACTTTGGCCCTCTGCCGCTACCGACTGCACTATGCGCCACAGCCCAGACAATCTGCCTGTCCTCTGTCGGCATCCGCAATCCCAGATCCATTGCAAGATCCAGCCGATCTATCTCAGCAGCACTTGGCGCTACTCTGATCGGCCCAGCCTCGGTCCATCCATACGCGTTCCAGCTTTGCACGTAGTCAGGCCAAGAAGACATCTTCTGCTTGCGAAAGGCTGAAGGCAAGCTGCGCTCAGTCTCGGCAGCTTCCATGAACAAGTCATCAAAATCTGTAACCGTCCACCTGTGCAGATCCTCAAGCTTGGTTATCTTCATTGAACCTCTCCTCAATGATGTGACAAAACTGCGCCTGATCGAGCGGCTCCATTGCAGACAGGGAAGTTACAATCTCAATGTATCTATCGTGGCTCATCTTAAACCTGAGCTTGCGCAGGATCTTGCTCAGCCTGTGCCCCAGCGGATCGGCAATGCTGGCCGCCTTGCCTGCTTTGTAGGCCGGTGACATTTTCGCAAGCGTCGACAGTAATACACTGTCTGCGCTTACACTGTAATCACTTACACTGTAATCACTTACAGTGTTATTTATATTAGAGTAATCTTCCGTGTAATCACAGTAATCACTTACAGTGTAATCACTAGTATCTCGGCCTAGCGGCCTCGCGTTAGCGTACTGACGTATTGGCATTTGTCAATCCCCTTTTTTTATGCGAGACAACGTGTCGATAATCTGTGCATCAGACGCCGTTTCCTGCGCCAAATCTGCATAGAGATATGCGTAGTTCACCAAGTCCAAGACATTGTCTTCATCATGCTTACCGTAAATCTCTCTGGCTATCTTCATGTCAGCCAGCATAAGGCATGTCTGCTCAGCGCTAATAGGTACGCCAGCGATTTGGCTCCACCTCTGGGCTAGCGCCTCGTACAGCCTGCTCGCGGGCCCGCGCAACTGCGCCCGGCTCTCCAATATCAGCGCGCTTCTTTTCTTTAATTCTTCGATGTAAGTCACAAACAGTCTCCCAACATTTCTGGTTACTGGCGCAGATCAACTCGCCGCTAAGCAAGATAACCCAGCCATCTAGGTTTAAGTCATGCAAGAACCCACAGCCCTTGCACGTTACGGGCCTACTCTTCTTCCTGCCCATTTATCCCGTACACTCCCCGTCATCAGCTTGGCAAAAAAAGCCTTCTATATCGAAAACAAAATCACCTTGACGATCTAAGTTATCTTTGATGTCTTGGTATGACATGCCGTCATATCTAAACGTGTGACCAAACTCTTTCTCTAGGTTTGCCCACCATTGCATTCGGTTTGGGTGATCTCGCCACATCTCTGCAAGTTTAAGCTCGCTCTTTAAAAAGCAGCCGTCGCAATTTGATTGCGGTGTTACGCCGTTGATGAGCGGCAATTGCAAGTCAAACGCTAGGTTTTGTTTTGTCCAAAACTCTGCGACATCCATCTTTGTTTCTCCTGCATTATAAACAGGAAACCAGTTTGTCCAGCGATTGTCCTTGCTGTCTTTGACGCGTCGATGCTCATCAGCACGAATGCCTACTGTGTTTGTCCAGTGCTTCCAACCTTGATTAACAAGATAGCGCTTGATGGTTTTAACCTTTAGCTCTTCAGTGCATTTTCTGCGCATTGTGTTTGGAATGTACTTTCTTGCTCTAATGAGCGCCTCAAGCGGCTCACCATTTCTGGCCGCTGAGTTGTGATTAACAACCTCAAACTTGGGCATTGGATTTTGATATTCTAACCAAGTAATTGACACGCTCCACCTGTCTGCACATTCTTGCACAAAATCGAGTGTCTGCGGCATCTCTCTTCCTGTGTTCGCAAACACAACTTTTGCTCTGTCTGGCAGATCGCCGTTTGCGCATAATATCTGGTGCAGCATATAGCCAGATGTTCTTCCCCCGCTAAAGCTAATTAGCACTTTGTCCTCTGGGAGCTTGTATGGGTTACTCATCATCTTCACCATAGTCAGGCACCCAGCCGTAGCTGTCGCAGTCTTCGCAGGTTGCAATGCATTCATCTAAGAAGCCACCGTTCACGTAATCAACAACCGCCTTCTCGGCTGTCACTTCGCCATTGCCGTGACACGTACTGCACTTCTTCGCAGGCTCTTCCCACTTCTGGCCGTGTGCATAGAAAGTAAACACAGCCGTATCGCCCTTGATGTACAAGCTTCTGATGTCGCTCATTTGAACGCCCGCCATAGAATGCAAGACTTACCCCACTGGCTCTTGCCCCGCATGGTGCTGTCATAGATCTTACCGGCATTGCGTAGCTCAGAGATCCGGGGCTGGATGCTACCGTATGGCCGGTTTAACTTCGCAGCAATCTCTTCACTGCTCAGCGGCAGCAAAGAAGACTTCAGTAATTCATGCACCTGATCACGCAGCGTGACCTTGCGCCCAGCACCCGACACTGCAGCAGCCTTGCTGGTGTCTGTGCCCTGATAACCTGTGCCTTGTTCTGTGTATGGCATATCAATTGTCCTTCTTGATTAAGATTGTATAGCCAAACAGCTTAAACAGCGTGCGCTGCTTAGCGCCTCGCATCTTGTGCATCTTGCGCATCGCTTTACTCTGGCGTTTGCGCGCCTCATCACTCCACTTACCTTTAGTCATTTGATTTCTCCTCTTTGGTTTCAATCCATCCGAGCCATTCTAGGATAGCCTCGTATGTTTCCATCGGCAGCACAACCAACGTGCGCTCCCGGTCTTTGCGAACAAACAGCATATCGCTATTGTCCTGATCGAGCGCATCATACAAATCCTGATACGCTCTCGCTCTGCGCTTGCACTCAGCAGTCAAAGCCAATTGCGGCCCCAGCTTTATGTCACTCGCATAGTTTCCCTTCATTGCACCAGACAGCGGTATGCGCTCTGCTTCCACGCCCTTGCCACGATGCCAGTTTACAATCTCGCGCTCGTATGCAGCGCCCTTATCCCGGCTAGCCTTACCCCCCATTTACTGGCCTCGCTTTCGGTCTGATCGTCCAACGCGGAGCTAAGCTTTGCTCTTGCGTGTAATCAGTTCTATGCCCCTGCGCGTCAACGCCAACGCACTGCTCAGCAAAATCATGCAGCTTGTGCTGTCTGGCAAATGCTTGGCAGTCATCCCAGCTTTCAAACGGCATGAAGGCTATGAATAAATAGCTCATGTTGCTCATGTCAGATCCCTATAAAAATCATTAGGCTTTACCTGCCCCAAGCTAGCAAGCTCTATCAGCCGCATGAACTTAGGCGCTGGCATCATCCGATCCTTGTGATCGGCAGGCAGGCACCAACGCCTTGCTACGGTTGCATGTGATGCACCCACCTTCTGCGCAAGCTTGGCATAAGAATACCCCTGCGCCTGTCTCCATTGTTCTAGTGTCATAATCGCCCCTTGCTTTGTTTCTTCGCATCATATACATTTGACAGTATCAGTCAATACGGGGAGATTTGATATGGGGCTGAAAGGTTCAACAGCTTTTGCTGATCGATTTAATTATCGGTGGCATAGCAACCCAAGTACCCCAGATGCTTGGACTTTTTTTGATAAGGCCGTGCAAAGGGTGCAACGAGATGAAGCGTTTAAGATACTACGGGGCGAAACAGAAGGTGACACTTCGTGGGCCGAAAAGATCTTGGATCAAGGTGCGTACTATAAGGATGCGATGGGCTCAACGCAGTTCACCGACAATCCAAACATGGTTAGCGGAAGGGCAGTGCAGCAATATGCTGATCGGCTACTCGTCGATGAAGTATCACCTTCAGATGCATACGCAGATGCAATCAATATGCTGCATGGCTTTCGGGGCGGTGACTGGCGCGACACTGAGAAAGATGCGCGCATCATTGAGAACCGAGAGAGACTTTACTACGATGCTGAAGGCAAGCGTAGCAAAGAACCAACTCATAATGAGTTCGGGCTTGTCTGCGAAAACGCAGCGGCAGGCGTGCGCGAGGCGATGCAAGGTGCGAACAGGATCACGGGTGAAATAGAATTGTTTGGCCCGCTGCCCGGTTGTGAGTTGCCATACTTTGGCAAGCCAGATTACGGCGATGGCCGGTGCGAGCTAAAGACGCAATGGGATCAGGCTGCAGATACAGACAGCCCGCGTGCGAACTCACTGCCAAAAAAAATCAAAGCACCGCATATGATGCAGATCGCAGGCTATTGGTATTTGTCTGGAATTGTAACGCGCATCGTCTATGCTAACAGGCTCGGATATGTAGTGCATGAGCCCACAGAGGAAGAGCTAGACCGTGCGCTTGGTGACATTGCGTCAGCCTGCAAACGCCGGGAGAAACTTATGAAGGTTGCAGATGATGTACAAGATCTGCTGCGCCTGACCGATCCGCATTTCGCTGACAGCTTTGTATGGCGAGATGTTCACCCAGAAGTATTAATGCAAGCCAAGAAAATGTTTGGAGTAATTTAAATGGACAGAATAACTTATGAATGGCGCGTTACAAAAATGATTGACGCAGCTTACAAGGCCAAAAGCTTTAATCAAAAAACTTTAATTATTAAAAATATAGTTAATGAAATGGTTGAGGGAGAGCCAGAGATAGGCCAGCCACTTTATCATATGTTAATGAAGGGCAAAGAAAATGACTAAACTTATTGAAGCAATGAACGAGGTCAATGACCTTAACCGCACGCACGGTGTAACGCAGCGTGGCGGTAAAAAATACACAGAAGTCTTTGTGCGCGTCGAAGCTTTTCGTAAAGCTTTCGGCCTAGACTTTGGCATCAACACAGAAATACTTGTGGATGATGGGCAGCGCGTAGTGGTAAAAGCTACAGTAACAAATGCACAGGGCACGATCATTGGCTCTGGCATGGCTGAAGAGATACGCGGGCAGGGCAATGTAAACAAAACATCTGCATTGGAAAACGGGGAAACATCTGCGATAGGCCGAGCGCTTGCCAGCCTTGGCCTGCATGGCGGCAGCTACGCCTCATTGAATGAGATAGATGCAGTGCAAAGAAAGACGCAGGCAATGGCACAGCCAGCACCGGCAGCACAGCCTGCAACACCTAAGTCAGATAAAGAACAAGCAATAGCTTGGTGCAAAGATCTTGTTGCAAAATACAACGCAGCAAATAGCAGGCGGGAGCTAAGCGAGATTGACCGCAACACACCAGACGCAGCGCTGGAAGCATTGAAGAATGATTATCCAGATCTGCACCAACTGCTCATAGAGCGCTTTACTCAAAAGGAGAATAACCTTGTCAACTAAACCAGAACTCGGCGTCAAAAGCTTTAATATCGATGGCTTCATGCACAACGGCGCACCCGTAGATATGCGCGCATCAGCATGGCTGAACGTACCAAAGGGAATGGATCAAGATCCTGCGGCATCACAAGCACTAAACCAAGTGCGCCAGCTTATGATGGATCACGGCATCTCTGTGCGTATCCAACTGCAGCATCGTGCTGGAGAAGATCCCAAGACTTGGCCTCGCATTGCGAGCTTCCCGCTATTCCCGAACAGGCCGCAACAGCAGCAAGGGTTTCAGCAACAAGGGTATCAAGCTCCAGCACCTTCTTATCAACAAGCGCCTGCGTCAGCGCAAGTGCTAAATGATGAGATCCCGTTCTAATGACGGCACTGGAAAGAATGAAACTGGACGCGAGGCTTTGCAATCAAGCCTTGCGTAAACTGTCAGGTGAACACATAGAAAACTTGAAAGCAGAAATTGCTGGCAAAAAGCCGGGGCCAAAGAGCGGCGTTGGATGGCGCAACTCACCGCTTACGCAAAAAGAGATAGAGGACATCCACCACTTTCTTCATAAGGGATGGGATAGCCGATCCATTGCGCAGTTTGTTGGCGTTAGTTTAAGCACCGTAGATAAATACAAATACGCTAAGGCCTAAGATCCTGATCCACCTGTCGCTGCTTGTTCTTTGACAGGCCGGTGTCCATCTTATCTAAGCGCTGCAGCATTGCGTTGTAGCGCTTTTTTAGTTCTGGATCTATGGGCCCAGAGAGATAGTCTTTTATCTCAGCAGTGTAATTATTGATGCGCCGTTTCATGGCACCACCAGCTTCTTCATTGGTAAGACGATCACTCATTATGCTACCGCGAAGTGATGTGATCTCTTTGTTCAGCACCGCGGCGCGCTGCTTTAACCTAGCCTTTGGTGTTACATTACCTTTGGGCATGTTACTTGCCCTTCCCGTAGCTGTTCATCATAGACTTTTTCTTCTTAGGCTTGCTTCCGTACATTACCTGTCTCCGATGCTTTCTTGCTTAACTTAGGCCCGCCTACTTTCTGCATCGTGCCATACACATAGGCATCACGGCGCTTGCCGGTCAGCCCCATCTTCTTAGCCCTGTTCATCAGGCTGCGCTCTAACTTTTCTGGCATGTTAATTCTCCACTAATATACCTTCAACGAAAATAGATACCTCGTTTGTTGACGCACTGCTCTTCGCCTCAAATTGAAAGTCAGTCTTCTCCGCAATGCGAAACGGCACTTGCCGATCATAACTTACTTGGCTTGTTTGGAACGTAGCCTCTGCCACACGCAATGTGCGGCCAGCACTATTCGTAATTACATTCCTGATTGTCAGATACTTACTGCCGTTTGTAGTTCCAGAGTTTGCATCAATGCGGAACAGGTACAGCGAGAACCCAGCGGGCACTGTGTACACGCAAGCCTGCGTAATGCCCAGCGTAGCCCCTATGAAGCCATACGTTGTGCCACCGTTGCTGATCGTGATGTCACCTACGTTGCTGCCCGTTAGAATAACAGCGCTGTTGATGCGGTAAAAAGATTTGGCTGTGGTCACACTGCCGGTGCCGTTCAATGTCACTACGTCGAAGATGCTAGCGTAGTCAGCGTCAAGCCCAGTCACCATAACCTGCATGGTATCGGACGCACTGCTGGATACCAGATCCATAGTCACAGCAGAGCCGGGATAAGCATAAGTACCGCCATCATTCCACACAGTTTCAAAGCTAGTGCCGACAGCCCTGTTAAATCCAAAGATGTTTACAGCACCCGTGCCCGGTACACCCCTGTGTACTAGCTCAAGCAAAGCGTGTGGCGAAGAAAGCTTTTCGTTGACGTATCCCATTAGGCGCGTTCTTTCTTCCGCTTGTTAATCAGTGAGATCCGCTTGCCCTTGCGCACAGCCTCAGACTTTGATGATGCGCCCCAGTCACGCAAGGCCTCAAGCAATGGCGTTGCCTTGCCATCTCTCTTCTCTGGCCCAGCCATCTTGCCCATGCGCTGCAGGAAAGCAGCCCGCCGTGGGCTGTTGCCTGTTCTTTCTGGAGCCGCACCCATGTTACGCGCTCATCATTGATTTGCGCTTGGGCTTCTTGGCAGTCTTCGCTGATTGCGCGAATGCTTCTTCCGTAGGCGCGCCTGCAGATCCGGGCGTGCGCATCTTCTCTGGCGTTTTGCCAGCAGCTTTCTGCGCTTCTATGCGCTTACGCTTCTTGTGAATGTTTGCATATAATCCTTCAGCCATAAGTCATCTCCAATGCTGCCTGCAAAGTTTCTTTGTTTCTGCGCGTCCATCCTTTGCCGAATGTTTCAAAGGTACTAAGACGCTCATAAAATCTCTGACGCGTATGATACACCGCTTCAATAATTCTGTCTGGATCTACATCAGCCACAGCCTGCAGTGTCATAGGGCCAATCGCCCCGTCCTGCTTTGCACCGACAGCTTTCTGTATTGCCTTGGCTGGCCGCTTACTGCCAGAGTTTACAGCCCAATCAAACGCGCACCAATCAACACCGCTTGGCAAATCATCACCGCGCACCTTATCCCAGTAGTTCTTGCGATAGATCGGCGCAACATCAGCAGGCGTCAGCGCACGCATCTCTGCCTCAGTGCTTTCCTTGCCTGTCCACGCATCATAGACAGCCTTGGTAACGCCAAGGTTTGTCATGCCGCCGGGATCTTTAGGATGATTTACAAAGCCACCTTCATGGTGCAGCAACATCTCCAAACACTTATCAAAGTTCTGCTTCATTTCTTCAAACCCCGCATTGTACGAATACCAAAGCTTGCGGCTATTGAAGCGTACATTCCCCATTGAACCCACATTGGCGTAGTTTCCAGATTAGCAAAGCCTTGAGCCATGACATCCTGCATAGAGGGGATAAAATTCATGCAAAGAATAGCAACGAAAACGATAGTCCATAGCTCATCTTTCCAGCTATCCTTGCTAGCCTCGATAGCTGACTGCTCCCAATCCATCTCACCAGTAGCTTGCTTGAGCTTGATCTCAGCGTTAGCCTTTTGAATTGCTGTCTTGCCATCAATGTAGCTACTAGCCAGACCGCCCAGCGCCCCTACAATTTGCCCTATCATTTCTTGCCCCCGTTTACATACAGCCCAAACCAAGCAGCACCAGCGCCCACAATCACACTGACAAAACCTGCCTGCGCATTTGTCGGATCTGTTAGATCATACATAAACCAGCTACACGTGCGCCAGAAGACAACCATGTAGCAGAGTATCAACAGGCGCGGAACAATGCGCCATGCGTCCAGCTTCTCAGGTGTCATTGGTTTCTGTAGTCTGGATCGCCAAGACGTAGCGATGCAGTGCCGCTGGTATAGTTGCCTGTCTTGATGCCAGCCCTGTAGAAGTATGGCTCTGGATCAAAGCCATAGGTTTCTATGATCGCGGTGAAGTCATCAACGTCACGCCATGTGGTGCCATCCAATGAACGCTGCACCGTCACGGTTCCAGAGAACGTGTTGGAGATTGACAGATTAAAATAATCCTTAACGCGCATCGCGTCTGTAAAGGTATTCTCAGCAGAGACATCCTTAGTTACTTCTGGCATTAGCTCGTCCTTTCTTAGCTAAACTTCTATGTTTATCTTTGTGCCTTGTGGCCGATCCGCATTTGTCTTGCGGCCAAACCTATCATACGTTTCCTGCAAATCAAATCTTTGCTTTGCCAACGCTTCGAGATGGCTGTGATTAGCTCTATGCTCTTTCTCCACACGCTGCTCGGCAAGGTGCGTTTCGATCCGCTCACGCGCTTGTGTTTGCTGGTGTATCTCACTGCCAACATTGAAAGGCGCAGATCCAATGCCACTAACACCGTCAGCCATCGCGCCTCACTGCTATCCAGACAAAACCAAACAATGCCCCAACGCAAAGAAGAAACAAGAAGATGCCAGCAGCCCACGCAATGACAGCATCTTTGCGCTCAATGCGTTTGTACTCTGCATCCTTTTGCTTCTGGCGAATTTCGTTTTCCATGCGAATAAGCTCTTGCCATGCAGACGGGCCAAGAGTTTCAGAAATCATCTTGCGAAGATCATCACGCATGTTCTCGCGCTGCTTCTTCTGAACAAACAATTCCATAGCTTGTTGCTCTACATTGCCAAAACTCTGATACCACTTAGGGTTTTCAATTCTCTTGGCCGCAAAGTCGAAATCAGATATTGCTTTTGACCAGCGCCCTAAATCGCCCGCCATGCCTTCTAGATCCCTGCCAATCTGGCAACTCTTCTTGATTGCATTAAACGCAAAAGACGCTGCTGTGATTGCGGTTGCGGGATCGATCATGTGTTCTTACCTACCTTAACGTAAGAAAAGCAGGGCGCTTTATACGGTACACGAATTGTGTATGGATAATATTTATAAATCCCAGAAGGGCACCGATATATGCAAGCAGTGTAAAGATGACCGTAAGTCATCACGCCCACCGCTATGCTGGTGAGCGCACAGATCATTAGCTCATCATGTTTACGCGCAGAAGCAATGCTATGATGAACGCAGATGCACCAATAACAATAGCCTCTAGGCGCTTAACACGGTTAAACAAATCCTTGAATTGAATATCCATCTCGGTTTTGATAGCCACAATTTCCTTTTCCAATCCATCAATGCGCGTGTGAGCCGATGATACTGTGCGCTTGTCCATTTATTTATTCCTCTTGAGCAGCCGCATAAGCAGCCTTAACCGCGTCACTGAATACTGGAGTGCAGATAGCAGCAACATCAGTATCCTCTGCTGAGAGATCAGCATTAGGCATTACCACATGACGGTGGAATGTACGGCTGATTTCTTTGCCATCTTCTGCAATGATAGTCGCAGTGCGAACTTGCACTACAGACCAGTCATCTTTGTTAATGACTTCGATCTTGTCGTTTACTGTTGATTTAGTCAGTGCCATGTTTACCTCCTTGGCTGGACTGTCCACGCACTAGGCGCATTAGCTGGCAATATCGCCAAATCCTTTCCATGTCCCCGGTGTTCCACCAGTTACACATACAAATCCCATGTCCGTTGCAGTGCCAGCAGTTGGAGCTGTGTTGTAAATTATATCACCAGCTATCCACGTTCCATTTGTTGGTGCTGCACTCATGTAAGCCGTTGTATAAGAAATGTTGCCTTGACTATCACAAGGCAAACCAAAACTGTACGCAACGTAATCTACTTCTATGTAATCTCCATTTGCATTTGAGTTTGGATTAATTAAACTAATCCCATTAACGGATGAAGATTTCTTGTTAATTTGAGTAACAAAAGTTTTAAAAGCTGTTGACAAACTTATTGTCTGGAACTGGTCTATATCTCCACTTCCACTAAGAGCATCGTTAATATTAAAAGTTCCAACACCTCTGGCCCTTATAACAATAAATAATTCAGCACCATCTTGTATTGAGTTATAAATATTTGGCCTAGAAAATGGGATATGAACAGAATAACCAGAACCAACAGAACCCGTTAAAGCCAGCTTAAATAAAAAGTTTTTGCCCTCAATTACACTGTCTGAAGTGCTTGGAAAGCTAATTGTTTTTGGCTCGCCCCCAGCATTTCTCTCAGCATAATCAACTAGCCAACTTTGAGGCTTGGACAAAATATTTGTACCAGTGCTTATTAGTCGTGTTGCATCTGAAATCTGACCATTTGTAAACAAACGATACAATGTTTCCTGACCAGAAACATCTAATGTGCCACTGCCCTCTACATCCAATAAGCTCTGGGCCATCATGTGAGCTTGAAAGTTTGTATGACAATCTAACAATCTTACCGATGATTTTAGATTTGGCCCTTGAATGTCAAAGTCACTAGAGTTGAAATTAAAGTCTCTTGTGTTGTTTTCAAAATAACCACCAGTAATTGTGCCGTTCTTAATATTTGTTGCTTTAATCCCATCACCACAATTTTCACAATGAGGTGCAATTAACTGCATTGCGAAGCCACCATTAGAGCCTGCGGCAAACTCAAAGCCTGATGTAGTGCATTGAGTAGCAGTACACTGAAGCCATGTTTGATAGTTAATAACTCTTGGAGGAGTATCACCAAACATATAAAAACCAGTGCCGCATTGGTGCGCACGTAAGTTTACAAACCAACCCGTATATAAAGGCTCGTCACTTGCATAAATCCCATACAATGCGTCTTGAAGCACAATATCTCTAAATTCATAAAAGTGGCTAGAGCCTTCCATAAAAATAGCAGTTCCTGCTGTGCTTCCAGTTCCAACAACAGCAAACCTTTCATAATGTTTATGACCACTAATAGGATTACCACTACCAATTCTTAGACCAACACTTCCACTAAAGTTAAATTTAGTATTAGATGCGCCATCACCTGTAATACCTCGACAGTCATTAACAATAGTTAATTCACTTGTAATTTTATAAGTGCCAGCAGGAACATAGATGCAAACATCAGATGCAGCAGACGCATTAATAGCAGCTTGCAACGCCGCAGTGTCGTCAGTTACACCATCACCAGTTGCGCCATAATCCAACACATTGATGTCTGCGCCACGGATCATTCTGAATGTTGCTTTTGTTAATGACATCTTTTGTTCTCCTTAAGACGCAATGTAAGTGCCAGCTAATCTAATAATATTATCATTTGCACCTGTATCTAACTCTGCAAAACCCATCGTTGATGTGGCTCCATTTGAAGATGATCTTGAAAACAATCTAATGTTATCCGATCCAGAAAGAACAATAGCACTGTCAGGTTGATTTGTAGCAAAATTTTGAACAGACGTTACTGCTAGAGCAGACTGGCCATCCTGACCGTTTGTATCTGATGTTGCGGTATATGGTAATCCACCAATTCGTAAGTCACCCGATGCTGACCCAACAGTTACTGCGTCTGTTTTTAATGTCATTTGGATGTGAACTAGGTTTCCAACCTTTGTATATTTACCACCTGTTGCAGGGCTATCATAAGTTATGCTTGTAAAATCAGTTCCTGATGTAGTAAATGTCGGAGTGAATACACCCTCTTCATAATCCGAGAACAGTTCACTTGTGCCAGTGCCAGAGGTGGCAGAGAAATCGATGCCTTTGCCTGATGTGCCAATGACAAGATTGCCAGCAGAAGAAGTTATATTGCCAGATGCAGTAAGTGTTGTTGCATCTAATGTATTAAAGCTAGGGTTTCGACCAAAAATGCCACCACTTTGTTTAATTGTCATGCTTTACCTCACAAGTATCCAGTAATTTCTATTAATAAACGACCTGCACTATAGGCTGCGTTTGATGTTCCTTGCCCAACTAAGTACAGGTATTGATTAGGATCTATTGTATTACCCCTAGCAATTGTTCCTACAGATAAAGTTCCACTATTAATAATTTGAGTTTCAGTTAAAGCTGAAATAGCTGTATCTTCAACACCTGTAGCTTCAGTAGCAGAATACAAATCAATATCAGCATCCCCACCTACAGGAGCCTCTAGGCAAGTCATTGAAACACCTAAAATTGTTCCGTTATTAGCTGTTGTAATCTGACCAAGATAAGCTGCACCTGAACCATTTTTACCTATAATATCACCAGCAGTTCCACCTGATTGCAAACCAGTTAAGTCTAACAAAATTGTTGTTGTAACTATATTGTTGTTAGCAACTGTAGATGTTTTAAATATTGAATTTGTAACTGGTGAAATACCAGCACCAGCAGACAATTCAGTAATTGCGGGAGAAATTTGTGTAATACTGTTTACAGTACCACTTGAAATAGTAACATCCCCAAATGTAAAAAAGTTACCTGTAACTGTGCCTGTAATTACGTATGTTCCAGCAGGAACAAATACAGAAGCTACACCAGATGCAGTATTAGCTGCTGTAAACGCAGCAGTGTCATCCGTCACACCATCACCGACAGCACCAAAGTCTTTAACCGATACAGTCTCACGCAGCTTTGCTTGCACGTTAGTTGTAACTGCGCCAGTGCCGCCTTGTGTATAGCTTACCGCAGATGCTGTGGTTGCCGCCCCAGCCGGGATAGCATCACCAATCACAATCTCTATCGCAGAGTTTAGCGGCGGTGCTGTGGTAAACGTCAGAGTAGATACAGACACGCTGTAATTAGCTTTAGCCTGATACACACCATCAATGTAGATTGCAGTGTTTGCCTTAGATCCCGGCGCTGATGACAGCGTATAAACCGTTGTGCTTCCGGTGCCGGTAAATGTATCCACCGAGTAATTAGCGCCAATGATGGCATTGCTTAGATCGCTAGCAGCAATAACCTCAACGCCGCCATCCAAGCCAAACTTTAACAACTTGTCAGATCGGCCAGTTACAGATGGCAGGATATTGTTAATGCCAGACCCTACGTCACCTTCTGGGAATTGCACTGCCAGTTCACTGCTTGCAACTTCCTGCTGCACAAGCATTGTAAGCTTATCTAGCGCATCCTCATGCGCCTCGGCAGGGAAAGGATCATTTGGCACATAGTTTGTTTCTTGCGTTACCGGCAGCACGCGACGAATAACAACCGTGTTACCAAGAGCAGGCGCAGTAACAAACACCACACTGCCGCCACTATCAGAGCCCGCACCAGTTACCGTGTAGTCTGTAGTCAGCGTTTGTGTCGTTTCCACGCCGGTTGTATCATTAACCAGAGTTACAACAAGATTGCTGTCTTGGAAGATTTTAAACGCATACGCGAAACTAGTCGTGCTGCCATTACCAGCATAACTGTTAAAGCTTGTGCTTGTTGATACTGTCATCTGACTATTTCACCTTGTTCTTGTAAGCGCTGGCTGTCTTCGTATGCTTGCGCTAAGTTAGCATATTTTGGCATTTTAAGTAAAATCTTAAAGCCTCTGTCCAGATATTGCTTGTTTAGAGCGCGCACCATAGACACACGATCTTTATCTGACGCTCGGTCATATTTACGGCCAAGAGGATTGCTTGTTGTTGTAGTCATCGCCTCTAATGCCTCGCGGAATGTTACTCGCCCTATGCGAGACTGGCTTATCGGCTCTTCGTTTTTGCTTATGTCAATCCAATCAGATATAGCACCATAGCTTAACTTCATGCCACCCATGCTTGACGGGTTTGTGAGCGGCCAGCCACCAGTCGCGGAAGACAAACGCATAAGCTCTGCTTGATAGTCTGGCACCTCTTCACCCTCGCGGATACGAATGCCGCTAAGATTGTTGAAGATAGCCAGCCCCGGTTTTGTTGCAAGGCTAACATCATTGGCACCGATCTTATTGCCCAGCGTGTCAAAGACTGGAGCATTGCGGTCATTTTCATCGCGGAAGAAACTATCCTTAGATTGATAGCCATCCATCGTTTTAAACAGGCTAACGATCTGACTGCCAAAATCAGACTTAGGCATACCCACTAGTTTATAGTCTGGCGTACCGTCAGCTTTCGCATATTTAAACGTGCCATCTTCGTTTTTCTCTAGCACATCTTTTTCTGTGTAATATGTAACGTCACCGCGTGGCCTAAGCACAGATGGATCTATCATGCGACCACGTGCTCGCTGCAACGAACTAACTGGGCTTGGGATACCTACAATCGTAGCAGCCTCTGCTGGCCCTCTGCCTAATCGCGTAGGATCGCCATACTCCAGAGCAAAGACAACATCAGACAATCCCTGCAACATTGGCAGTTCTTTGTAGTAGTCTATTACAGATCCAACAGCAGCAGCCGCTAAATTACCGCGCACCTCTGGATCTCTCGTCATATGCATCCGCTGCACTACGTCAGCAGTCAACGCAAGAATACCGCCAACTGGTTCATAGCCAGAATAGCTTACATAGGTCAGCTTTCCATTTGGCCTGCCATACACATCATAGAGCGGCATATCATCGCCGTTCCGATCTTTCGGCCAATCCTCGCCCCTAAACACAAGGCTATACGGTTGCCATCCGGGCGGCAAAGCTTCCCGCAGCTTAGGATCAGACGGCATCGCTCCCGTAAGCTGCCCCTGCATCGCATAGTTTGCCATGACAGCCATTGTGCCACCGCCAACAGTTAGACGCCCTGCGGCCATTTGCTGCGCTCGCGCACCGTTCTTGCCAGACAGATCTGCGTAGACCTTGGGATTAATTCCCATAAACTCTGTCGTGCGCAAAAACGCGTTTGTAGGCGCAGTAGCAAATGGCAGGATCATTCTGCCTACTGGAATGCCGCCAATGTCAAAGCGCTGCACCATTCCGGTAAACTTACCAAACTGACCGAGATCGCTCTGCAGCGTGTCATACTTTGCTTTGTAATCTAATTCTTCTGCAACATACTGCGGATCTAGCAGCAGCATACCCGCTTCATCTTGCGCCTGCTCTACAGTCTTGCCATCGCGCAGTGCTTTCTTATACTGCCGGTTTGCCTGCACGTATAGCTCACCGCGCTGAGACATCGTTTTGAAAAACTCATCTGATGTCAGAAGCAAACGAAACGGTATGCGGATACGCTTACCAAGCTCTGTTGTAGCCTTAGCCAGCGTGCTGTCGCTTTCACCGGCAATCGATGTGTACTGCTCAACGTCTAGCTTGCTGGCCTCACTGGCGGGCACCTCTGTGCGCCATGCAATAGATCCAGCTTTTAACGCATCACGATAGCTGTCCATCCATCCCTTGAACCGTAGCATCGCATCATCAACGTAAACCTGATCGTCACTGATCGGGTATGCATCTGTTCCAAGAACTGCTTTGCCTTTACGAATTACAGACCCATACATTCCTGCAATCATCTCAGCAGGCAGTTGATATGCCATAAAAGCTGCAGAGCCGACAATGTTTTTAACTTGCGTAGCAGGGTTGCTAAGAAGACCAGCCAAGTAAGCTTCAGAAATCATCTGCCGTGTTTTAGCTTTCCAACCGCCACGCGCAAACTCATTCGCACCGCGCATACCATTTGCATTCAGATCCTGCAGGAACCGCGCCGCCATTTCATCAACAAGATCTCCACCGCCGCTTTCTTGCAGCAATCGCTTGGCCTCTTGCGCCTGACGCACTGCGCTTTCTTCGCCGCCTACCTTAATCTGGAAAGACTGCAATGCACGCGCTGCCTCTGTTTGTGCCCCTTTCAACTGTAACTGTATGCCAGCATGTATTGATAGTTGCCTGCGGAATGCCAACCGATCTGCATCAGAGCCCATGCCGGACTTTATCTTTGTGGCTAGCGTTTCCAGCTTGTCAGCGCTGCGCACCAATAGCTCACGCGCCGCAACCATTTGCTCTGCGTTCAGTGAGCCATCGCCAATCTTGCGTTTGAGCAATGCCTTGGTAAAGCCTGTTTCATCTGCTAGCGCTTCTGCGGCCCGATCAATCGTAACCTCATTTGGAATATAGCCACGTTTGCGCGCAACAGTCTCATCTTTGTAAATCTCAGACAGCGCTGTGATCGTAGCCTTTACATCATCAGTCGTGTCCATGTAATCAAAGTTAAAGTCACCGCCTTCTTGCAGCGTCTTAATTCCAGCCTGCTGGCTTGTCAGTAATTCTTCTAGCTGATCGGTAACGCTTTCATCCGCTACACCAGTTTCTGGCTTAAACCCACGCGCCTCTGCTGTCAGAGACTTCTTTGCCATGTCATTGACATCAACTGCCAATGCTTCTGCTTCATCAGCTTCTTTGCTAATCGCTTCCTGCGCACCTTCTAAGATCTGCGCTGTTTCATCAGGCTGCGCTTGAAAGCCACGCCGCTCAAACTCTACTACGCCTTCCGGGCTAAGAACCTGTGGAGCCAACGCTTTCTGCGTTGCACGCTGAGAATATGTGCCATCGTCAGGCACAAGCCCGCGCTCTTGCGGCGTAGGTACACGCGCTGGCATAGCAGGCTGGCGTCTTGCGGCAGGCACTTGCATTGGAGAGATAGGCTGCTGAACGCTGGTAGACATCTTGTCAAGAACTTCCAACAGCGCACGGGTGCCACCACCCGCAAGCTCTACGCCTTCACGCTCTGGCCCTACAGCAAATTCAGTCGGAGCGCCCGCAACTTGGATGCGCTGCCGCTGTTCCTGCTCTTCAGCAAGCTGTGCTGGATCTATTGCCATATTACCTCACAAACGCAAAAGGGCGCATATGCGCCCCATTATATCGTCCTTGTAGCAGATTTAAGTCAACTGAGAAAGTTATTTATTCAGTCGCAAAAATTTCATCTACTCTAGGCTTTAACCTTGCCACCTCTGCATCTTGTATAGCAAGAGCCTCGTCATAGTCTGTAAAGACCGGAACATCTACAGCTTCGCCAAAATAATCAGGGTCATACACAAACATTACAACATCTGGCTCGCCGTTATTATACTTTGAGAATGTTGCTTTATCCCAATCGGGCGGCGCAAACTCATCATTCCACGGCAGTCTAGCAACAGGCCTAAAGCCAATGGTTTTATATATGCCCGGAAGATATGTATCAAATGCGTCAAGCTTACGGCCACCAGCAGCCACAGCCGCCTGCAACATCGCATATGCTCCACCTTCTGGTTCTGCCTTAGATGCAAAGACTGCAACAATGTCACCGTCAGATTTTATTGCAAATCCACTGCCGTTATCTGTTCTAAATAGCTGCGCATTGACTAGCTCATCAGCAGATTTAATTTCCACTTGCGCGCCAAACTCATGGCCTGCCATCGCCTCTGTCATGTCAGAGTTATATCCTGCAGCATTATCCGCAGCTTTTACCTGACGTATTGTTGGCGTAGATAAACCCGCTGCCTGATAGCGCGCAGTTGCCGCTGGATCTGGCGTGAACTCTAGAAGCCCATCTCCCTCATCCCCTTCAACACTTCCTCGCGTGTAAGGGATGGGTTCTTTTCTAATGTCTCCTTCAGCGCGTCCTCCCGCAACTTGAGGCCTGCGCTCGGCTCTGATGGCGCGCTTGGTTGGGCTGACTTCTCTGAAACCGGCAAGCCTCTCGCCTGCCTGTTCATCTGAAGCTTTAACTTCATCGCCTGCGCGAACTCCTGATCGTAAGTCATTTAATATCTTCTCCGATGCTTCTGAAAACGAACCGGGGCGCGAAACCACGCCTAAATCCGTAAACAAGTTTTGCTCATAGAACCACAGAATAGCCTGCGCGTCCTGCTCAGATAAACCTTCTTGACGGATCCTGTCAAGCAAGCGGGCAGTGAACTCTTCCATTCTGCGCCGCTCTGTTTGATTGCGCGGCCCACCAGCTATAGATCCATCCGGGTTTCGCATATCCCCAAAGTGTCTATTATAGCTGCGAGAGAACCATACATCTTTTGTAGTGCCCTTGTAGCCGTTTATATTCAAAGAATATCTGCCGGTCTTATCGCCAAGCACCATAGCCCCAAGATGCACGCTATCCTTACCGCCGCTTAATCCACTAGGCCCGCCACCTAATCCTGCAGCCTTGCGAACATCTGTTAGATCTTTTAGAGTATGCGGTGACAGCCACCAATCAGCAAAACCTTCTGGGCCAAGCTCATCAATTAGATGGCTGATAACTTTCATTCCAGCGCCAACAGACTGTTGCTTTCTTCCCCAACCGGCACCTTTTATGCCTTCAGTTGTAGCACCCGCCGCTGGTGGGTTCACAGGAACCTTGCCTGTTTTTAGATATTGCAAAAACGCAGCCGTTGCAGCGCGTGTATTTAGATCAACCCTGTTTCCTATAGAAGTCGGAGCCGCAAAAGCAGACCAAATAATGCGCAGCGTTTCATTGTTCGCCAGATCTTCTAAGCCCGGAACCTTAGATAATGTTAAGAATGTTTTGTTTACGTCTTCGTCATACCAACCTCGCCCGCTGACAGATTGATCCATTTGATATTGTATCTCATCAGCCGCAGCATCTACTGCTACATCAAAGTCTTGATCAGACGTAGGATCTAATTTTCGGCCATGAATATTAACATGGTCTTCTTCAAAGAAATCTACGAGATCTTCTATCTTAGGCTTTTTGTTGCCTTTAGCCTGCGATATTTCAAGCACTCTGTTTCTGGCAGCTTCATTGGCATCGCCATCTGCTCTGCGATTTACATAAGATCCTACTGGTCTTTGCGGCCCAGCGGCAGAAATTGCATCATCAATTGGGCCAGCGCCAAACGAGCTAGTTGTTGGCATATCACCGGGCTGGTTCATTCTTCTGCCAAGCTCGGTCAGCGCATTGCGCATGGCAGGCATTGATGCCTTCAAGCCCTTAGCACCCGCCGCAGTTAGCGGAAGAGCCTCAAGAAACGACAGACCTGCCTCTAATGCGCCCATGCCAATCGTTAATGGATCGCCAGTATTTCTACCGCGCTCGAAAGTTCTCATGCCTTCCTGCGCACCAAAGAACAAACCTGCCGTTGTAAAATCAGCAACGCCCAAGCCTAGATCGCGCGTGCTTTCTGGATTGCCCCACAAGCCCTCTGCCATCTTGCGCGCAGTAAACCTATCAATCCCAAGCACCTCAAAGATTTGACGCAGATCACCTTCAGTGTTTTCAAAGGTCAAACGCGTAAGATCTTCGCGCATTGTCGGATCGTCTGGCGTTACCATCGCAGCGCCCTCACGGCGCATACGCAGTTCCTCGCCTTCGCGCAGCGGTTCTGTGCGCCCAGTCTTTTCTTGCGTAACAGGCATTATACCTGCGTCTTCTACTTCTTTCTGCGTAAACCCAGCCGCCTCATAGTCAGCCATGTCAAACAGCTGCTTTTTTTGTTGAAGCGTGTCTGCATACTCTCGCACCTCTGCCAATCGATCCACCGGCTCTTCACCAAGCTTGACATAACCGCCGAGAGACAACGGCACCAAAACGTCATTGCGCCCGTTCAAAGGATTGTACACAGCCATTTTGTTCTTTGTCGTTGCCAAGGGCGGGGGATTGCTGGCAATCAGCGTAGCCTCGTCGTACTTGTCAATCTCTTCGTCAGTGTCCATCTGGATGAGGTCAGCCATTAGTTAAGAACCCCTTTGTTTATGTATTCACGCTGCAATGTATTTTTTACATCACTGTAACTACGGTCACTTACCGCGTTTTGCTCTCCCTCAGAAAGACTGCCCCACCATTCGGCTAAGCTTTCCAAAGGATTTACTGAATCAAATTCTAAGCCATATGAGGAATATTTTTTTTGAATACGTTTAAGATAACCCTCATAGTCTAATCTAAGCTGTACTACGAAAAACTCTTGCTGGCCTGCAATTAGCTCTTTGGCTGCGGCATTAATTTCTTGCGGTGTCATTCTAGCGTCAGGCGAAAACCGGCGCTCAGCAACCATTGTCTCAAGCTCTTGCACCACAGCGTAATACGCAGCCTTTGATGCTCGGCCAAGTTCTGGATCACCAGCGCTAAGCTCATCATACTGAAACGTAGCCTTGGCAATCCGCTTAACTGTAACCAAAGCATCATCTTCTTCTGTCGCAACTGCGTCCAAGAAAAACTTGAAGTCAGCCCTTGTTAGCAAAGCTCTGTTTTCTTGCACTTCCATAGCCGTTAGCTCGCCAAGATCTTTCCTAACAAACAAGTTCTCATAAACCGTTTCATTAGTTGTCGTTGCAAATCGCAACACCGGCTCGTCTTCGTACTTGTCAAAGTTGGCCTGCATCGTAGGCGTTACAGCATTGTTGGCATACAAGAACTCTTGCATAAGCTCTGCAGCCTCTGACGCTAAAATCATTGCCTCTGGATCTGGCAGCGCAGCCTGCAACTGCGGAACATAGTCAGTAATTTCGCCAGCCCTAACTTTTTCACCGGGCTCAAATCCTGCAGCGAAATATGTAAATCTGTTTGCAGCCTGACCTATAAAGAAGTTCCTATCATCTTCCAGCTTTTTCTCTAGCTTTTCTTCTGCATTGGCAAAACGCGTTGCAACCTTCAGCGCATTGTCCAGCACCGCAACAGCATCATCTCTCGGCAGGTTCTGCAGCGTGTAAAGCGGATAACCGCCATTCGGCAAGTCACCAGTCTTGTCTGGATCAAGCTCACCGGCATCAATCTGCTCTAGCGCGCCGATCAGGTTCAGCACTCTAATCGGATCGGCACCCACATATGAGCCCACAACATTCTCGGCAATGTCAGTCTTCATCTTGAGATTGCTAAGCTTTACAACGCCAGCGTTTGCTGCGCCTGCCTTAACCAGCCGCCCTTGATCAATAGCAACGCCTGTCAGCGCATTGTCATAGTCTTCCCTTGTTGCATCAGGATCAGACAGCAGTTGAACGACACCAGACTGCCGAGAAGCAAGCGCAGCCTGATTAGCCGCATCAATCTTTCTGTCCAGCACGCCGCGCAGCTTAAACCGAGCATCAAGCTCCATCTGCCCAAAACGCTCTTCAAACGCTCTGCGGGTAAATCTATTCGGGCCCAGAGCCTCTAGCACCTTGTCGCGGATGCCTTGGCTTTCCTCATTCCATAGAGGGTTTTCACCATCTAACACATTGTAAGGCCGATCCGAGCGCGCAAAGTCTCTTGCCGCCATGTTCAAGCCTTCTGTTGCTGCGAGCAAGCCCTCGTTTAGCTTAGTCTCTTCTGCCACCTTGTAACGCATCTTAGCGTAGGCACCGACCTGACCAAGCACCTCACCAAGCACTTCGCCCTTCTGTAACTCTGCCTGAGCCAAAACACTGCCGCGCATACGCGCTCCAATGCTTCTGCCGGGGGCTTCGCTGGTTGCGGCAATCTCACTACGATAAACTGGTATTCTCATCCAAAGATCCCTTTCAACCCGCCAGCAGCATAAATATCCTGTGATGCTGTTCCCAAGCTATTAATCAAGCTGCGCGTGCCTTGCGCTCTAAGGCCAGCAGCCTGCGCGCCGCCTTCCATCCGAGCAAGCTGCGCATTTAGCTCAGCTTCTTCCTGCGCATCGCTAATCTGCATATTCGTAATGCTGTTGTTAAACCGCGCAACTTTTTGCGTGTAGTCAAACTCTCTAGCATTATCGCGCAACACATCCATTGGCGTGCCGCTGCTTAGATCAAAGCCACCGTAAGAAAACCCAGAGCGCACACCGCCCTGCACCTCATCCTCAAACGCATCCCGCGCCCGATCCTGCTCAACTAAAAAGTTAGCGTTGATAATATCTCTCTGCCTGCCCAGCAGATCTATGTCACGCTCGATCAGGCTAGCGTTAAAATCAGCAGCTTCTTGCGCCCTGCGGGCTGCAGCATTCGCAGAGTTGCGCTGCTGAACGCCACCTAAGATCGTCATGCCTAAAGATATGGCAGAGAATATACTCATCTATCTAGCCTCATATATCAAACGTATTCATACGTGGGAACAATGCAAGCACTGTTAATGGCAGCGCTTGATTTTGCCTTACATACAAACGATCATCATTGTCAAAGCCACCGGGAAACTCAATCTTCTTATCGCCGGTAAATAACGGCAAACCCTCGTCCATGTCATCTGCACTGCTGCGAAATGGTATCCGATCAGTTTCGTTAGAGCTATTGCCGATCTCAGCGCCGACAGTTTCAAAGAAACGCGCAGTCAATCCATGCACACGCTTTGGCTTGCCTTGGCTTGTACCGTCAGCAGATCCGCTTTCAATACGCATTGTTTGCATATTGCTGCTATATCCAAAGCCAATAGCTGCAGTTGTGGAGCTATAGTTTAGCGTAATACTGCCGCCCGATACGGTTACATCAGGATGCGCAGCGCCGTTAGCAATCACCGTCAGCGTTTCGCCTTCCAGATGATACAATCCGCTCAGCGTAGTTGTTGCCGCGCCGCTATACGCTAAACCGCTATCAACAAAGAATGCGCCAGTCGTAACGCTGCCAAAGTCAAACGTCTTCATACGCTCAACATATCTTTTCGTAACGCTGTTAATCGTGCGCTTCACAACCATGTAAAGCTCATCCTCGCCAACCTCTGTTGGCAATGTCGTAATGCTTTCCACAACGGCCTGCCCGCTGCCAAACACACCGCCCACCACATGCTTGTGCCATGCAACGATCTGCTCTTCCCTGCGATAGCTCAAGCCTAGAAGCGTGCCATCAGCGCGCAATGCCCACACAATGCTGTCAGGCTCTTGCTGATAAGCAAACTGCGTTAAGCCACCCTTGGTGATATGCTCGGCCAAGATCGTCATGTCAGGCGCGGCGTAGGCGTTTACATCTACATCCCCGGCATACTTAAACTCACGCACCTTGCGATCACCGCGCTGCAAGAACAGCGTAACATCCGCAACTTGCACCGGCTCTACATTGCCAGATCCATAGTTGCTGTATTTTCT
>TARA_R110002110_G_scaffold68731_8_pt1 | contig 24801 bp, 22 predicted proteins | sample TARA_R110002110 | Tara Oceans TARA_R110002110 (sample SAMEA4397330) | marine metagenome | biome: Polar Biome; feature: [SRF] surface water layer (ENVO:00010504); material: water (ENVO:00002006), including particulate matter (ENVO:01000060) such as... | depth 5 m
AAACCGATCGGCAAACCGTCTTTTATGACGGTCTTCTCGCCACTCTCAAGATCGATGGATATCATTCGTTTCGCGCCGACCTCTGCGACAATCAGCTTTCCATCGGCGGTAATGTCGAGACCTTCGGGGTCCGAAAGACCTTCCGCGACAATCGTGCGGTCTCCGCTTGCAATATCGATGAGCGATACGATGCCACTGCCGTTTTCGCTCAAATAGAGCTTCTCTCCGACGAGCTTCATCATTGATGGTCTATCGATGCCGGTGACGAGATCGGTGCGATCGTCCCATTTATCCCCGTTCACATGAACGATTGCGCCGCGCGCATATTCCGAGACGAGAAGACTGCCATCCGCAAGCGGTACGGCGTCCGTAGGCGTCGTGAAACCGTGATGAAGGCCCAGCGACTTCCCTGTTTTCTGATCGAATAGCTGCACGGCGCCAACAGACATTCCGGCCAGGGCGATGCGGCCATTGGCAACGGAGATGCTCGTGGGATAGTCGATCTCCGATGCCCAGACGCGCGCCATCTCCGAAACTGAACCATTGGCGGGATCGACCTTTCTCAAGGCAAAGAGATCGGCGACATAGAGACTGTGGTCGTCGTCGGTTCCGCCAAAAGCAATATCACCTGCGACGGCCAGTACGCCGGACACGAGCGAGCGGGAGTCTCCGGTCTGCGTATCGACGGCGATCACCGCATTATCGGCCATGTTGGTGATGTAGAGATTGTCGTTATTGTCAAAGGCGAGGTTGTCGATAGCGGGAGCGACCTCGGAGACAAGGGTTTTCTCGCCGGTCTCCACATTTACGCGGTAGACGTGGCCTGCTTGGGTATCCACCACATAAAGCTCGCCCTTCGAGTTGAAATTGACGGCGGCGGGGGTGGCGAACCCGTCCGCAACGATGTCGAGCGTGGCGGCATCGACATCGACGCGCACAATCTGCTTTTTGAACCAGAGGGGGCCATAGAGTTTTCCGTCCGGACCGAAGTCGAAGCCGTTGAGGCCACCCATGCCCTCCATGATCTTGCGGGGCGGGTTTTCTCCGCCTGGATCCAGTTCGTAGAGGGCGTCTCCGAGAAAAACCTGGGTCGCGAAAAGGCGGCCATCATCGGTCCAGGCAATGGAATTCATGCCCGGAAAACCCTCGGCGAGCGTCAGCAGCGTTCCGTCCGGTTTGCGTGCATAGACCTTGCCGTCGGAAAATGCGGTCCATGCGAGGGTACCGTCGGGGCCTTGCTCCAGATCGTCCGCCATGCCGAAGGGCGGGGCTTCATAGATGCTCGTCTCGCCGGTTTCGGGGTCGACTTCATAGATCGCGCGGCCGACGACGCTTCCGGCGAGAATGCGGCCCTCCTTGGTGACCGTGATGCCGTGAATGCCGTGGAAGGGCGAGGGTGGCGTTACGGTCTCTTGCGTGTATTCGTCCTTGTCCGAGCAGGCGGCCGTCACCGCGAGCATGGCGGCGAATGCCACCGCGATTTTCAAGCTCTTCACTATCGGTCCTTCCCCTCTCCGCCGGCTATGCCCGGTGGCGTGTTCCGAACAGGTCAGCCGCCATTTTCCAGTGCGGCCATGACTTTCTGCGCATGTTTCTTCAACTCTTCAAAGTCTGCCATTTCGCGCGCGTGCAGCTTGAGATCGATGCCGCCCGAGCGCGGGATGATGTGCGTGTGGATGTGGAAGACCGTTTGTCCCGCGGGTGCGCCATTTAACTGGGCGACGAGTATGCCCGGCGCATCGAACGCCTTTTTCACGGCCGTGGCGATTTTCTTGACGGTTTTCGCCATTGCGCCGGCAAATTCCGGATCGAGATCGAAGATATCCTCAGCCGGATATTTCGGGATGACCAGAGTGTGCCCCTCCGCCTGCGGCATCACATCCATGAAGGCGAGGGTCATATCGTCTTCATAGACCTTGAAACAGGGCGCGTCGCCGCGGAGAATTTTCGCGAATATGTTGTCTTGATCGTAGGTCACGGTCAGAAATCATCCTCTTGATGTTCATTCTTGCCGCTATCGTGACGGAACGGCGCGTATTCGCCAAGCGCGGCGATGTCACGATCGACATATTCGCGTTCACGGCTGAGATATTCGGCGACCGCCTCGCGGAACGAGGCATTGGCAATCCAGTGCGCGCTATAGGTCCGGCTGGGAAGATATCCGCGGGCGAGCTTGTGTTCGCCTTGTGCACCTGCCTCCACGCGCGCAAGGCCCCGGTGGATCGCGAATTCGATTGCCTGATAATAGCAACATTCGAAATGGAGGAACGGGTGATGCTCGAGCGCTCCCCAGTTCCGGCCATAAACAGCATCGCCACCGATGAAATTCAGGGCACCGGCGATGAAGCGTCCCTCTCTGCGCGCCATGACGAGAAGGGTTTCGTCCGCCATCCGCTCGCCGATCAGGCTGAAGAATTCGCGCGTGAGATAGGGCGACCCCCATTTGCGCGCGCCGGTATCCATGTAGAACGCATAGAATGCGTCCCAATGATCTTCTGTCAGTTTATCTCCGGTGACCCATTCGATGCTTATGCCGTTGTCGCGTGCCCTCTCCCTCTCCTTGCGGATCATTTTTCGCTTGCGCGATGAGAGAGCGGACAGAAAATCATCGAACGAGCGGTAACCGCGATTGTGCCAGTGAAATTGCTGGTCGGTACGCTGAAGAAACCCGTGTTGCCCGAGGCGTGCCCATTGCCGCTCCGTGGGGAAGGTCACATGGAAAGAGGACACGCCGAGCCGCTTGCAGAATTCCACGGCTCCGGCCATCAGCGCGTCTTCCGCCGCATCCCGTGCCGGTCCCGGCGGCACCAGCAGGCGCGGCCCTGTCGCGGGCGTGAAGGGAATGGAGCACTGGAGCTTCGGGTAGTAATTTCCGCCCGCGTTCTCGAACGCATTGGCCCAGCCATGGTCGAAGACGTATTCGCCACGGCTATGGCTTTTCAGATAAAGGGGCATGCAACCGGCGAGCGCGCCCCGGTCGTCCTTCAGCAAGACATGCTGGGGCAGCCAGCCGGTATGGCGGGTTGCGGAGCCGCTTTCCTCGAGCGCGCTTAAAAAGGCGTGCGAGATAAAAGGGTTTACCGGTTCTCCGGGCGGGTTTGCACAGGCGTCCCAATGCTTGGCCTCGACGGATGTGAGGCTGTCGACGATGTGGATAATGGCCTGTTCGCTGTCGCCCATGAATCGATTCTAGAGGAGCGGATGTGCTTATGCGATCTCGAAAATCGCTTCGATTTCCACGGTGATCTGGAAAGGAAGAGAGGGAGCGGCCACGGCGGAGCGGGCATGCCGTCCGGCCTCGCCAAACACTTCCACCAGTAAATCCGACGCACCATTGATAACCGCGGGCTGCTGATCGAAGTCCGGCGTTGCGTTCACGAAGCCAAGAAGCTTTACGCACCGTGTCACGCGGTCGAGATCGCCGCCACAGGCGGCCTTCAATTGCGCCAGCACGTTCATCATGGTGAGGCGGGCGGCGGCCTTGCCGGCGTCGATATCGTGTTCCCCGCCAAGTTTGCCCTGATATTCGATGCCCTCGGCCCCCACAGGCCCCTGGCCGGATATAAAGACGAGGTTGCCGGTCACGACATAGGGCACATAGGTGCCTGCCGGTGCGGCGGGGGCGGGCAGTTCGACGCCGATTTCCTTCAAACGCGCTTCGATCTTGCCGGTCATGTTCAATTTCTCTCCCTTGCTGCGATTGCCGTCAGGCCCATGCAGGCTATACCTATCGCCTATGTCGCCCTGGCGAAAGCCCGCGAAGGAATCGAAGATGGACGAGAGCAGAACGCCGGTTGACGACGGATTTTTCATGCCGGCCGAGTGGGAGCCGCATGAGCGCTGCTGGATGCAATGGCCGTCGCGGAGCGAAGTGTGGAATGACCGGTTGCCGCAAGTCCATGCCGCCTATGCACAAGTCGCGCGCGCCATAGCACCGTTCGAACCCGTTAGCATGGTGTGCCGGCCTGAAGAGGAAACGGAGGCACGGCTTGCATGCGGGCGCGATGTCGAACTGGTCGCGCTGCTGATCGACGATAGCTGGGCGCGCGATACGGGGCCAATTTTCGTTACCGACGGCAAGGGCCGTGTCGCCGGCACGCATTGGCGGTTCAATGGCTGGGGCAATACCTATCATAATTATGAAAACGATGCCGCTGTCGGCGGACTTATCCTTGATAGGCTCGGTTTGAAGAGCTACAGCGGCAACATGGTTCTTGAAGGGGGCGCGATCTCGGCCGATGGCTACGGGACGCTGCTCACGACGGAGGAATGTCTGCTGAACGACAACCGAAATCCTGAACTCAACCAGCAGCAGATTGAAGAAATCCTCGCGCTCACGCTTGGCGTGGCGCGGATCATATGGCTGGAAAAGGGACTTGAGGACGACGAAACGAGCGGTCATGTCGACATGATTGCGTGTTTTGCCGGGGAGGGCCGCGTTCTTCTGCATATGCCGGAAAATAAAAGCGACCCGAACCATGCCCGCATGCAGGACAACAAGCTGCGCCTCGCGGCGGCGAAGGATGCCCGAGGACAAAAGCTCGAAGTGATCGAGATACCGCAACCGAAGAGAAATCTGAGGCGCTCGGATGGCCGAAGGCTCTGCACATCCTATGTGAATTCCTACATCGCAAACGGCGCGGTGATCATGCCGACCTATGACGATCCCAATGACGATGTCGCGGCCGCGATCCTGGCGGACGTCTTTCCCGAACGCCGGATTGTGCCGGTGCCCGCGCTTGACATCGCGCAAGGGGGTGGCGCCGTTCACTGCATTACGCAGCAGCAGCCGAAAGGCCGGACGCCCGGCTAGTCTTTAGCCGAGTGTGGTGAGGCGCGCGGCCCGTCCACCATTTTTCTTGTCCGCATACATGGCGCGGTCGGCGCGATCGATCAGGTCGCACTGCTGTGTGTCGCCGTCATAGGCCGCAAGGCCCAGGCTGGCACGGACGGATATCCGGTGTGACTTGCAGGGGATGTCGAGGCTGGCCAGACCGCGCAGCATTTCTTTCGCGCGTTCCCGAGCCGGCCTTTGGCTGGCCCTGACATAAAGAATGGCGAATTCGTCGCCGCCGAGGCGGGCCGCATAGTCGGTGGCGCGTATGTTTCGCTTGAGGAAAGAGCCGACCGACCGCAGGACTTCGTCGCCCGCCAGGTGCCCGCACCGGTCGTTTATCGATTTGAAATTGTCGAGATCGATATAGGCGAGGAGGCCGGTTTCATCGTAGCGTGCGGCGCTTAGCAGATTTCGGTGCACAATGTCGTCGAAGCCGCGCCGGTTCAGCAATCCGGTAAGCTCGTCTGTCTGAGCCAATGCTTCGAGCTGGCGGACACGCATATTGAGTTCGGTGATGCGCGCTTCGGTGTCGTCGGCATAGGCGAGTGCGCGCGAGACGATATGCCGGCTTGCCTGGTCGCGGTTTGCGGCTGCCATATTTCTGCGAAACCGTTCGGTTCGCGGATCGGGTTGCAGGAGACCCTCGCCAGGTCGTGCGGCGACCTCGCCGCGCGTGTCTGTGCCGGTCAGTCGTTTTACGTTACCCATTATTCCCCTCGCAACCCGGTTGCGATCCCCTTTTAGGCGTGTGGTTCAGCGTTGCCTTTCTAGCAAAGAGTTTGCCAGATAATTTTTATATATAAATCAATGAGTTAGTATGTAAGTCGCAGGTGGGGAGAGGGAAAAAACTGCCCAGCGGCATATGTCTGCCGAGCCTGAAATGAAACCAGACGGTGCCGGAAGGTCAGGGCCGCACGAGGTCGCGTGGTGTTCGGCCGCCGAAGAAAGCATCGAGATTATCGAGGGCACGGAACCCCATCGCATTGCGTGTTTCGAGTGTTGCGCTACCCAGATGCGGGAGCAGAAAGACATTCGGCAGGCCGAGATAGCCGGGATGGATATCGGGTTCGTTGCTATAGACATCGAGTCCCGCCGCCGCGACGCGGCCCGATGCAAGCGCCTCGATCAGGGCATCGTCGTCGACAATATCGCCGCGCGCGGTGTTCACGAGGACGGCCCCCGGCGGAAGGAGGGCAAGCATCTCGCGATTGACGATGCGGTGCGTCTGCGGCGTCGAGGCACAGTGGATGGAGAGCACATCCGAAACGCGGAAAAGGCCTGCAATATCAGCGTGATAATTCGCCCCCGCCGCCTCGCTGGCTGGCAGACGGTGGCGATTGTGATAGTGGATTTCCATGCCGAATGCGCGCGCCCGTGTGGCGGTTGCCTGACCGATGCGGCCAAGTCCCAAAATGCCGAGCCGCTTGCCGGAGAGTTCGCGGCCCAGCATCCCGGTCGGCGCCCAGTTTTTCCATCTGCCTTCGCGAATGGCCGCCTCTCCCGATGGTGCGCCACGCGCCGCACCGAGCATAAGAAGGAGTGCAATTTCCGCCGTGGCGTCGGTCAGCACGTCCGGCGTATTGGTAACGGAGATGCTCCGGGCAGCGGCAGCGGAAATCGCGATGTGATCATATCCAACTGAAAAGGTTGATATAATTCCGATGCTTTCCGGTAGAGCGGCAATCACGCCGGCGTCAAGGCGGTCGGTGACGGTGGCAAGAATGCCGTCCATGCCCATAGCGGCGGCGAGCAGTTCATCGCGGCTCATGAGCCGGTCGTCCATGTTGAGCGTCGCGTCGTAGTCTCGACCTGCCCGAGCCTCGACAGCGGCAGGAAGCTTGCGGGTGATGAGGAGGCGGGGGCGGGGCATGGGCGGCTCGCAACTAAGGTGACGCATTGCCGGAATTGGCGTATCCGGTGTAATGGAAGGTTCAGGCTCGCGAAAGCGCCAACGATGAATGAGGAAGCGTCCGAATTGACCAGTTACAAGCGAATTGCGCGAATTGCCGCCATTTTTTTGACGATACCCGCCGCCTCCGCGATGGCTGCGCCCGCCTTGCAAATGCACCGCGCGATCTATGATCTATCGCTTGGGCGGACGGAACCGGTGAGCAATATCGTCGGGATCGACGGTCGTATGGTGGTTGAATGGCGCGGCGGTCCATCATGCGGAGGATACACATCGTTGCAGCGTGTGGTGACCCATATGACAGCCACGGGCGCGACGGCCGCCAGCAACGATATTCGACTGAGCTATTGGGAAGCGGCGGATGGCAGCGAGTTCCGCTTTACACGGACGGAATATGCCAATGGCGAGTTGACGGGACGTGAGGAAGGAACCGCAACGCGCAAGAAGGGCGGGAAAGTGCAAGTTTCGCGCGATGGGGAGACGCCTTTCGAGATGGATGAGGATGTGCTTTTTCCAGTCGAATATAATCTCGCGCTGATTGGAGAGGCGGAAGCCGGGCACCGGATTTTCAGCCGGCCGATTTTCGACGGGACGGAAGAGGGCGAGAACCCGACAACGGCATTCATCGGGAAACCCGTTTCCGTTCAGGACGATCTGGCGGGCGTGAAAGTCGAAGGTGCCGGCGCGGCGCTTGCGGGCGCGTCGGCCTGGCCCGTGCGGATCGGTTATTTTGACGCGAAGGATAGCGATGACGGCGAGGGTATGGCGACCTTCGAAATGGGCCATCTGTTGTTTCCCAACGGCGTGGCGGCCAGGTTGAAGCTCGATTACACCGATCTGGAACTGAAGGGAAAACTCAGCGAATTGACTTATTTCGCACCGGGTGACTGCTGAGAGCGTCGATTTCGCCCTGTTGCATGATTTTCTCAAATATCTTGAAATAATTCAGTATACGGAATTATTATCCGGAGAGAGACAGCTTGCTCCCGCATGTTGTGCCTGAATTTCATTCCTGTATTTTTCTTGAGGAAATCATTTCCTCAACCCGCGGCCTCTGCCAATCGACTTGTCACCGAATTTTATGCGGAGCTTGTCCATTGCGCGCTCGGCGGCGGCGCGGCGCGTGGCCGCCGGATCGAGAAGGTCGAGCGGGTCGGCAAGGTCGCCATCGACGAGCCCCGATATTCCCACGCCCAGAAGACGAAATCTTGTCCCCGTGGCTTCGCGCGCGAGCATGGCGGCGGCAATTCTGTAGATCACGTCCGCAAGCTGGGTGGGATCGGGCAGCGTCCGGTTGCGGGTGCGGGTCTTGAAATCCGCTGTCTTGAGCTTCAGCACGATGGTTGAGCCCGCGAGGCTCGCGTCTTTCGCGCGGCGGGAAACCTTTTCGCAGAGCGGCCAGAGGATATGGTCGAGTTCGGCGGCGCTTGCGATATCACGCATGAAGGTCGTTTCGGCGGAAATGCTTTTTGTGTCGCGGACGGGTTCGACGTGGCGGTCGTCGAGGCCACGCGAGAGGCGGAAAAGGCGTTGCCCGTTCGAGCCGTAACGCGCCAGAAGATCGTTTTCGTTCCTTTGTTGAAGATCGGTAATGCGAGTGATACCGTCGCGAGCGAGCCTTGCCTCCAGTGCCTTGCCGACGCCCCAGATCATGGAAACAGGCTTCGATGCAAGAAAGGAAAGGGTCTCTTCGCAGCCGATAACCGCGAAGCCGCGTGGTTTGTCGAGATCGGAAGCGATCTTGGCGAGAAACTTGTTGTGGCTGAGGCCGACCGACACCGTGATGCCGATTTCATCTTCTATGCGCTTTGCGAGGCGGCCCATGCTGATGGCGGGCGAGCCGTGGTGCAGGCGTTCGGTGCCGGAAAGATCGAGGAAGGCCTCGTCGATGGAGACAGGTTCGACAAGCGGCGTCAGGTTGCGCATCAGTGTGCGGATGTCGTGGGCGACACGCGCATATTTTGACATGTCGGGATGAAGGACGATTGCGTCCGGACAGGCGGCGAGCGCCTTGAACATGGGCATGGCGGAGCGGACGCCTCTTATGCGAGCGATATAGCAGCAGGTGGAGACAACGCCGCGCGTGCCGCCGCCGATGATGAGGGGCTTGTCGCGTAGACCCGGGTTGTCGCGCTTCTCGACCGACGCATAAAAGGCGTCGCAATCCATGTGGGCGATGGAAAGCGCGTGAAGCTCGGGGTGGAACTTCAGGCGCGGCCGCTTACAGGCCGGGCAGCGCCGCGTGCCTTCGGGTACGAGCGTAAAACAGTCGCGGCAGAAACCTTGCTGGTTGGTGGTCATGATATGGAGACCATAAATGGAATCTTCCGGCATTCTATCATGATCGCTGTATGTAGCCGGAATGCAGCGCTCCCACCCTCCCTGAGGGCAGGGTGGGTAGAAGAAATGGCGTGGTTTATTCTTCCGGCCAGAGCCAGGCCGCGCCGCGCACGCCGCTGGCATCGCCATGCGCGTGGCGGATGAGGCGTGTGGCGACGCTGTCGGAAAAGACGTAAGCGCCCCAGCGTGAGGGAACCTCGTCATAAAGCGCGGCGATGTTCGACATGCCGCCACCAAGCACGATGGTATGCGGGTCCAGAATATTGATGACATGGGAAAGCGCGCGGGCGAGCCGGTCCGAATAGCGGCGCAGCGCGAAGCGGGCGGTGCGCTGGCCGCCTTCAGCGGCGGAGACGATCTCTTCGGGCGAGAGAGCGTCGCCGGTTTCCGCTTCATAGTCGGCGGCGAAGCCCGGCCCTGAGAGCCATGTTTCGATGCAGCCCGTCTTGCCGCAATAGCAATCGCTGCCGGGAATCTCGTCCGGCAACATCCAGGGAAGAGGATTGTGGCCCCATTCGCCGGTAATGGCGTTGGGTCCTGAGATGAGCCTGCCATTGACGGCAATGCCACCGCCAACGCCTGTGCCGAGGATGACGCCAAAGACGGTTTCCGCGCCCGCGCCCGCGCCGTCCGTGGCCTCGGAAAGTGCGAAACAATCGGCGTCGTTGGCAAGGCGGACGGTGCGGCCAAGCACGGTTTCGAGATCGGCTGCGAAGGGATGGCCGATCAGCCAGGTGCTGTTGGCGTTCTTGACGAGACCGGTGGCAGGCGAGATCGTGCCCGGCATGCCGATGCCTACAGTTCCGCGCTCTCCGCTTTCCGATTCGAGGACGGCAACGAGGTCGCGGATGGCGGCGAGCGTGGCGCTATAGTCGCCGCGCGGTGCGGGGATACGCAGGTGTGCGCATGTCTTGCCCTTTGCGTCGAGCGCGAGGCCTTCGATTTTGGTCCCACCGAGGTCGATGCCGATACGCATGGGTGAGGGCGCTCCTTTTTTCTGACTATGTCGTGAGGCGATGGAGGCGGGGCATGAGGACCGCCATCCAGGCGGAAGCGGCGAAGCAATAAAGGCCCATGACGAGAAGCTGTGCTTCGAGGGGGACGCCCGCATCGAGCAGGACGCCGATGAGGCCCGGCGAGAGCGCCGAACCGAAGACCATGCCGGACGTTGCCAGTGCACGGATCGCGCCGAGATGCGCCGTGCCGTAGATCTCCGCCCAGACGGCACCCTGAATGGTGGACATGCTGCCTGCCGTCAGGCCAAGCAGTGCCATGAATGCGGGAATGGCGAAGGGACTCGAGGCGAAGGTGAGGAGGAGCGTGCCGAGGCCGAGGGGGATCAGGAAGGAGGGAAGCAGGCGGCGCGCGCCGACGCGGTCCACTATCCAGCCCGCGACGAGACCCGAGACCATGTTGACGCCGGCGAGAACGGGGAAGCTGGCGGCAAACCATGTGAGGTCCCAGCCCTTGAGGCTGATGATGGTGATCTGATTAAAGAAGATGCCGGTCATGATAAAGGGCGGGGCGAGGAGGCCGGGCATGAGCGCGTAGAAGAGCCCGCTCCGGAGAACCTCGCTGCGCGTCCAGTCGTGCCCGGTGGGGGTGGCTACGGAAATATCGGCATGGGCGGGCGGCTCGTCGGCCGATGTGCGCTCGCGGGTCAGAAGGGCGACAAGGAGCGGGGCGGAGACGAAGGCGAGCGTGGCGGCGATGGTGACCCAGGTCCAGCGCCAGCCGACAAGCGCGATCAGCGCGACGGCGATGAGAGGGAGGGCGGCTTCCGCGGCGGAGAGACCGAGCGCGGCGATGGCGACGGCGCGGCCGCGCTTCCGGTTGAACCAGCGGCCCATCGCCGTGAAGGCGACATGGGTGGCCATACCCTGACCGAAAAAGCGGAGGCTGAAAAAGACAAGGCCGAGCATGAGAGCGGAGGAGACGGAGGCCATGCCCAGAGCGGCGAGGGCGAGGCCGCACAGGATGCCCGAGCCGAGCCAGCGGATTGGAAACTCGTCGGCGAATTTGCCCGCCCATATGAGGAGGGCGGCGCTGGAGAGGGTGCCCGCCGTGTAGAGGCCGCCGAACTGTCCGTCCGAAAGTAAAAGATCGCTCTTCAGATAGCCGGCGAAGATGGCAATGAAATAGGTCTGGCCGAAACCGGAAGAGAGCGCGAGGAGGAAGCCACCCGCGAGCCAGCGGAAGTCGGCGCGAAGGTCGCGCAGCAGCATATTTGCAGTCCCTGGGATGAGGCGTTGGATCAGAAACCCCCGGCGGCAAGGCGCTCTTCGATGAAGTGCCGCGCGTCCGCCCAGTCGCCCGTGTGGAAATGACTGTCGGGTGCGGGGCCGAGCAGTTTCGCGAGGCGGGGATCAGCGATGAAGTGGATACGATGTGAAGGCGCGTGGGCCTTGGCCACCGAGGCGATATTGTGCGGGATGTCGTCCAGGAAGAAGACTGGCGCTTCGACCCGCTCGGCAAGGCGGCGGACGGCGCCGCCCTTGAGCCCTTTGTTGGCGATCACCGGATAAGGGAGGCCGCCGGCGGCGAGGCTGGCGGCGCGGGCCTCTCGCGCACCGAGCGGCACATTGGTGAGGACGACGACCTGCGCGCGCTCCGAAAGAGCGCCAAGCGCATCCGCCGCGCCGGGCACGATGTCGAGCGCTCGCGTGCTGGCGGCGAAGAAGGCTTCGAGGAGGGCCGGCATTTCGCCCGGCGCGACCGGCGCGCCGGTGTCCCGGTGTTTGATGTTGCCGGTCAGGGCGAAGCTCTGGAGGTCGAGCCAGAGGCCGCGGGTTTCGAGATAACGCTCGAGGCCGACCAGAAACTGAATCAGCACCTCGTCTGCGTCCGAGACGATGAGCGGGCGGCCGCGCGTGAGGTCAAGCTCGCCGATCTGGCGGACGACCGATTCGTCGACTGCCAGCAGATCGGCCGGGATTTCGGGGTTTTCGCTCATGACCAATGGATCTCTTCTCCGCCGGGCAGCGTGCGGCGTGCGGCGGCGGGTAAATGGGGCCGGATTTCCTCGGCTTCGCAAAAGGCGAGGAGGCGAGCCTCATCCGCCAGGATAAAATCAAGAATCCCGCCAAGAAATTCCGGTTCGCCTGCATGGCTGCGCAACTCGTCGGGCGAAAGGCCGGAAAGCGCCAGAAAATCGCCGAGAAGGTCGTCATCGGCGGCAATATGACTGAGGGCGCAAATCGCCAGACGTTCGGCCTCGTCTTTGTTCATCGGAAATATTCCGCTGCTGATAGTGCCGTGCGGGGGAAGGCAGACACGCAAACTTAATCATAGGGAGGTTTAATGAAAATCCGAAGCAAACGGCGGGGGGCGCACCCCAAGATTAAAGACTTAGTTAAGGATATTCGGGTCATATGGCCTCAACGGATCGGGTGTCGGCCCTTCCGGAAACCGGGGTTTACGGTTTCGCATACGGGCAAGCCCGGCAAGGTGGAGTTCTGGAGCTATGGACGCAATGTCTAAGAAGGTCCTGATCGTCGAAGACAATGAACTGAACATGAAGCTCTTTCACGATCTGCTGGATGCGCACGGGTATGAAACGCTACAGACCCGCGACGGTATCGAGGCGCTTGAAATAGCGCGAACGAATCGGCCAGACCTGATCCTCATGGACATTCAGCTTCCGGAAGTGTCGGGGCTCGAAGTCACAAAGTGGATCAAGGAAGACGATAATCTCCGGGCGATCCCGGTCATTGCCGTGACGGCCTTCGCGATGAAGGGCGACGAGGAAAAGATCCGGGAGGGAGGCTGCGAAGCCTATATCTCCAAGCCGATTTCAGTGACCCAGTTCCTGGAGACGGTTCAGCGTTTCCTTCGCTAATCCGTCAGGGAGCACTCTCTTCGTGAAGGACAGGGTTCCGTGACTGCGCGTGTACTTATTGTCGATGACATTCCGACCAATCTGAAGCTGCTCGATGCAAAGCTGACGGCTGAGTATTTCGAGGTGTTCAAGGCCAGCTCCGGGCTTGAAGCGATTGAGGCGGCGAAAGACTGGCAGCCCGATATCGTTCTACTCGATGTGATGATGCCGGGCATGGACGGGTTCGAGGTCTGCCGCCGGTTGAAGGCGATGCCGGAGACCGAGCATATTCCCGTCGTTATGGTGACGGCTCTCGATCAGCCGAAGGACCGGGTGCAGGGGCTCGAAGCCGGCGCCGATGATTTTCTGACCAAGCCGCTCAACGACCTTGCGCTGTTTGCACGGGTGCGGAGCCTGGTGCGTCTGAAGATGGTAACCGACGAACTGCGTATGCGCGAAGCGACCGGGCTGCGGATCGGCGCGCTCGCCAAGCAGGGCGGCGAAAGTTTCCTGATGTCGGAACCGGGACGTATTCTGCTGATCGACGACAGGCCGACATCGCAGCGGCGCATCGCCGAGACGCTGGCGAACGAACACACGGTGACGGTTGCCGAGACGCCGGAAGATTTCATGCAGCTCGCCGATATGGGAAATTTCGATCTCCATATCGTGAGTCTGTTGCTGCGGGAACATGACGGGCTGCGTTTATGTTCGCAGCTCCGCTCGCTGGAAGCGACGCGGCAGACGCCTATTCTCGTGATCGTCGAAGACGGAGATACGGCGCGGCTCGTGCGCGCGCTTGATATGGGCGTGAACGACTATCTGGTGCAGCCGGTGGAACGCAACGAACTCGTGGCGCGCTGCCGCAGCCAGCTTCGCCGCAAGCGTTACCAGGATTATCTGCGCGACAAATTTCAGCAGGGACTGGAACTCGCCATTACCGATGGGCTGACCGGGCTCTACAATCGCCGCTATATGGAAGGGCACCTCGCCACGCTGGTGAGCGATGCCGCCAATACGGCCAAGCCTGTGGCGCTACTTATTTTCGATATCGACCATTTCAAGTCGGTCAACGATACCCACGGTCATGCGGCGGGCGACCGGGTGCTCAGGGAGTTCGCCGAGCGCATCGGCACCAATGTACGCGGCATCGATCTCGCCTGCCGGCTGGGCGGTGAGGAATTCGTGGTGGTGATGCCCGATACCGATCTCTCCTACGCGATGATGGTGGGGGAACGCCTGCGCCATAGCATAGCGGCACGCCCCTTTGCGCTCGACGAGGAGGGCAGGGGCCTCGATGTGACAGTGAGTATCGGGATCGCGGTGACGGATGGTCTGAAGGTCACGGCGGCAGAGTTGCTTGAGCGCGCGGATCAGGGCCTTTACCGCGCCAAACGCGACGGCCGCAATCGCGTCGTTGCCGAGGCGGCATGACGAAATCGAATTTCCAATTCGTTCTTTGAGGGCAAATCATCCTCTTGTGTGAGTAAAAGACAAAGCCGTCGCACCGGCTTTCGCGTTTGCGAACCTTCAGCATCGCGTTAACCCTGATATTTCATTATTAATGTCTGAAAAGGGTATATCGCGCCTCCGCAATGCCCGAATTCCTTTATTGGCACAAAAGAGCGTGCTACATTTAATGGCTTACTTCGTTTCGTTGCCCATTGCGGTTCCGCTTCTTACTGGGGGGTGAGTCGGGACAGTTGCCGGCAACGAAACGTGTCCTCGCGGAGCGCTCAGGTCCGCCGCATCTCCTGGGTCCGCGAGGCACGGCCGACCGGGGCGTGGTTGTGGAGTGGCCTCCTCTGATAAGCCGCGATTTCCTGGTCGGCCACCTATTCAATATATGCTGACGCATAGCGAAAGAGCCGGACCTGATAAAGGTCCGGCTCTTTTTCGTTTGTTCCGCTTTGTCTGGACCCGCCCCGAAATTTCCTTTGCTGCGCTTGCAGGTTCCGCCCTCCCCAGGGGGGCGGAAAGGCAGGTTCACTTGAACTCGATATAGGTCGTTTTGAGTTGCGAGTATTTGTCGTAAGCGTGAAGCGACTTGTCGCGACCGATGCCCGATTGTTTGTAGCCGCCAAAGGGAACGGTGATATCGCCGCCGTCGGTGTTGTTCACGTTGACGGTGCCCGCCTTCAGTTTTCGTGCAACACGATGGGCGCGATTGAGATCGTCCGTCCACAGAGAAGCCTGGAGACCGTAGATCGTGTCATTGGCGATGCGAACGGCATCTGCTTCGTCCTTGAAGGCAATGGTTGCGAGGACCGGACCAAAGATTTCTTCCTGCGCGATACGCATCTTGTTATCGACGCCCGAGAAGATGGTCGGTTCGACATAAGAACCGCCGGTATTCTGGCGCACCTGTTTGCCGCCGAGGGACAGCTTCGCGCCTTCCTTTTGGCCGATCTCGATGTAGCTTTTCACGCGCTCCATCTGATTGGTGTCTACCATCGAGCCCATCAGTGTGCCGGGGTCGAGCGGGTCGCCCGGCTGCATCATCTCGCCAACCTTCTTCACCTTCTCCACGAATTCGTCGTGGATGTCCTGCTGGACGAGAAGGCGGGTCGCGGCGACGCAGACCTGGCCGGTGTTGAAGAAAACGCCCATGCCGGAGCCTTGTGCAGCGGCGTCAATATCCTTGCAGTCGTTGAAGACGATGTTCGGCGTCTTGCCACCGCATTCGAGGCTGACATGTTTCATGTTCGACTCGGCGGAATATTTCAGAAAGAACTTGCCGACTTCGGTTGAGCCGGTGAAAGCGACCATGTCGACATCCATGTGACGGCCGAGTGCCTGGCCGGCGGTCTCGCCCATGCCGGGCACGACATTGAAGACACCGTCGGGGATGCCCGCTTCGGCGGCAATTTCAGCGAGACGCAGCGCGGACAAGGGTGATTGCTCGGCAGGCTTCACGATGACGCTGTTGCCGGCGGCGAGTGCTGGTGCGAATTTCCATGCGGCCATGAGGAGCGGAAAGTTCCACGGCACGACGGCGGCGACGACGCCGAGAGGCTCGCGCGTGATCATGGCGAGTGCGTTGCGGTCCGACGGTGCGATCTCGTCGTAAATCTTGTCGACGGTCTCGGCGTACCACTGGACCGTATTGACGACGCCGCTCACATCCACGTTCAGCGCGAAGGTGATCGGCTTGCCCATGTCGAGAGTTTCGAGGAGGGCAAGCTCATCGGTGTGCCTTTCGATGAGGGACGCGAAACGCAGCAGTGTCTTCTTGCGGTCCTTCGGGTTCATCTCCGACCAGACGCCGCTCTCGAAAGCGGCGCGGGCGGCTGTGACCGCCGCGTCCACATCCGCCTCGTCGCAGGCGGAGACTTCGGTGAGCAGCTTGCCGTCGATCGGACTCACACATTCGAAGGTCTCGCCGCTCACAGCATCGACGAAGCGGCCGTTGATGAAGGCTTTGTTGCGGTAGCTGAGGCCGGCGGCGCGGTTCCGATAGTCGATGGCAGCGGACATGGACGGTTTCCCCGTAAGTTCTGAATGCAAAATCCGAAAGAGACTACCCCTCTCTCGCAAAATCAGGAACTTGAACCGCGCGTCGCTTGCTCAAGTTCCAATTTTGCTTTCTTCCCCCAGGGGGCGAAAGAAAGTGAACGAGGCGCGAGGGGCAGATGTGAAAAGAGCAGGCGCCTAGCCTGCTCTCATCTTACTTGATTTTTGTTTCCTTGAACTCGACATGCTTGCGGGCAATCGGGTCATATTTCTTGATGACCATCTTTTCGGTCATCGTGCGGCTGTTCTTCCTAGTGACGTAGAAGTAGCCGGTATCGGCTGTGCTCTCGAGCTTGATCTTGATGGAAGCTGGCTTCGCCATATCGCGAAATCCTTGAGTTGCGCGGGCGAAGCGCCCACGAGGCTATAGTCTCTCATTCCCGAGTCTCGCAATCCGGGTATCGAGGCCGGGAATGTGCGGGTTTGCGCGCAGGCTACTCAGGCGGGGCGGGAAGTCAAGAAGGAGCTTCGGCAAGGCTGAAGAGCGCCGGGAAAGGCCGGGTTCCGGCTATTCCCGCGATGCCGGGCGGACGGTCCGGGGCGCGGTGAGGTAGCGCCAGCCCGCAACCAGTACATAGAGGCCGCAAAGACCGGCCATCGAGAGGATAAGGCCGTGCGGATCCCACAGATCCATTGCGGCGCCCGAGAGTGGCGGCCCGACAAGGGCGCCAATCGAATACATCATCACGAAGGCGGCATTGGCGGAGGCAAGGTCGGCGCCCTTGAAGCGCTCACCCAGCAGGGTGAGGCCGACCGTGTAGAGACCGACGACGACCCCGCCAAAGATGAAAAGAGTGGGTGCGAAGAGCACGAGCGAGTGGGTGACGAACGGAATGGCCAATATCCCGACGAGGCCCGTCAGGGCACAGACGAGGAGAACGAGGCGGCGATCCGCCCGATCCGCCCACATGCCGATGGGGATCTGGAAGAGAATGTTGCCGGCCGCGAAGATGGAGAGGATGAAAGCGGCGGTCTGTTCGGTCATGCCGATGCGGACGCCGTAGATCGGCAGCAGGTTGAAGACGTTGGTCTCGATCGCGCCATAGAGGAGGCCCGCAAGCGTGGCGGCGGGGGCGGCGATGAGGAAGCTTAGGAAAGACCGGCTTGGGCGCTCTGTGATTCGCGGAGAGAGACCGCGTCCGAAAACGACGAGCGGTATGGCTGCGGCGGCGATAAGGCCGCCGATGGTGAGAAAGGGGGCCGGGCCTTCCGTGCCGACGAGAAAGAGAAGCACCGGGCCGGCCGCGAAGCCGCCGGAGAGGACGGTGCCGTATATGCCGATGAGGCGGCCGCGATTTTTTTCGTCGGCGAGTGTGTTGATCCAGAATTCGCTGACGACAAAAAGGCCGGTGAGGGCGAGGCCGTTTATGAAGCGGATAGGGAACCAAAGCCAGACATTCGGAAAGGCGTAATAGGCGGGCATGGCGAGCGCCGAGACCAGGATGCAGACCAGCAGGAAGCCATTGGCGGAGACGCGGCGCAGCAGATTGGGAATGAACGGCGTGAAAACGAAGGTCGCGAGCGCGGGCATGGCCGTGTTGAGGCCGATGACGGAGGCTGACACGTCCGCCCGCTCCATCAGGAGGGCGAGCAGGGGAATGGAGACGCCGAGTGCCATGCCAACGACAGTGATACAGGCAATAACTGCGACGAGGCTGCGACGCCGCTCTGCGGGGGTGAGCGGCGCGGCGGGCGCCAGCATGGTGAGGCTGTGAGGGTCTTGCATTGGTTTTTATACCCTGCTGTCGCGCCCCATTCCTGAAATTTGTCTCACTGACGCTCACGAATTTCGATCGTCCCGCATATGCAGGGCAAGCTCTTGTTATCCGGCGCGCAGGAGCGGCTTGTCGTTGCGGTAGCAATAGAGGGGGACATGGGCGCGGTTTTGACCTGCGTGGCGGCGTGCAATTTCATGGAGGACGAATTCGGTGACATCGATAACGGGCAGGCGAAGGGCGTCCGACAGGGGATACCAATCGAGGTCTTCAAGCTCGCCGCTGCCGCGCAAGCGGCCGGTGGCGACGGTGGAATCCGCCGCGAAAAAGCGGGCATGAAAGCGAATGGGGCTCGAGGCCGGCGTGATGGCGCGGGCGACGATCGCCAGCACGTCGAGGCGCGGTGCGAGGCCGTGTTCGCGAAAATGTTGCCATGCCTCGCCCGGCGCATCTCCGACATGGCCGGGAGCGGCGACAAGGAGGCCGGTTTCCTCGAAGGTCTCGCGGATGGCGGCGACGGCGAGCGCTTCGGCTTTTATCTGCGAGGCGGCGGCACGCTTCATCAATGTCTCGGTGGCAGGTGTGAGGCGCGAGGCGGGAACGACCATGCTGTCGCCGGCATCGAGTTTGCCGCCCGGAAAGACGAAAGCGTCCGGCACGAATTTCATACGTGCGTGGCGGCGGCCCATCAGGACGCAAGGCTCCGTGCCCGTCCGGTCGATCAGAACGAGGCTTGCTGCATCGCGCGGGCGGATGGCGCGCCGGACAGGCGGTTCGGCAACCAGGGGCTCAGACATCATGCCTCGATCGCATCGCGGATGGCGGTGCCGTTCCGGAAATGGATGAAGGGGACGGCGCGGCGGGTTTGGGCGATGGAGGTGAGCTGGAGGCGGGTGTCCAGTTCGTCGAGCACGACGCGGGTGATATTCGGCAGGTCGAGGTCGCGTGCATCGGCGATGCTGAGCCAGTGAAGGCCCTGCAATTCGCCGGAGCCGGCGGTTTCATGCGGGTCGCCCTGGATCGCCTCGGCGTCCGCGATAAAGAAGCGCGTGTCGAAGCGGCGCGTCCGGTAGGGCGGTGTGATGGCGCGGGCGATAAAATCGAGATGGCCGAGCACAGGCGTGACCCCTTGCGCGAAGTATTCGTTCCAGTCGGTATGTTTGCTTTTCTGGAGCGTGGAGGAGGGGCGCCCGATGATGAGGCCGGTTTCTTCGAAGGTTTCGCGGATCGCAGCCATTGCGAGCGCGCGGGCGCGAAGCTGCGATGGCCGGCCTCGCATCTGCACGAGAAGGCGGCGCGTGACGGGATCGCGCAATTCTTCGGCCGGCTTCACGCGACTGTCGGCACGGTCCACACGACCGCCGGGGAAGACGAATTTATTGGGCATGAATTTGTGGCTGGCATGACGCTGGCCCATCAGCACTTGCGGCACGGCGCCGTCGCGGCGGACGATGATGAGCGTCGAGGCGTCGCGCGGACGCACGGCCTTGCCCTGCACCGGTTCACGATATTCCTGCTCGCGCGATTGCATGGGGTCGAACGCGCCCCGTGGTTCCTCATCCATGTTTCATCCCGGATTGTCGATTTCTGTTGGCACAAGGATGCCTTCGGGCACGAGGCAGAGTCCAGAAGAACGGGAGAAAAGCAGGAGAACGCGACGTCCGTTTCGGGATCAGAATTCGGGTTCTTCGCCGAAGCCGTGCATTCTGAGCGCCCATTGCCAGCTGACAACCGCGCCCTTGATGCGCGGCAAAAACCAGAGCGAGAGCAGCAGCGTGAGGGCAGGCCAGATCGTGGCATGGACCCAAAGCGGCGGGAGATATTCAAGTTCTAGCCAAAGCATGAGCGGCACGACGATGTGGCCGACGATCATGATGGTGAAATAGGGGGGCGCATCATCCGCCTGATGATGCGAAAAGTCTTCGCCGCAAACGCTGCAATTGTCGGTAATCTTCAGGAAGCGCCGGAAGAGGCGGCCGGTGCCACAGGCCGGGCAACGACCGCGGAAGCCGCGCAAAATGGCCGGCAAGGCGGGGCGGGGCCTGGGTTCGGCGCCGTAGAGGCGCGGCAAACTCGCGTCTGTCGGACGCATGTCCATCGAGTGCATGTCCATTAAGATACTCGTTCAGGCTTGGGGAACTCGGGCTAAGTCCCAATCGGGTTGACCGGTTAAAATACAGGGATTGTACCTGCTGGAAAATGTGGCAGGTTGCCGCGCGGTCGGCAAAGGGTCAGTTTTTGCCGCGAGGGCGTTTTTTCGGACGGGCATTTTTTGGGCCGGTATTTTTCAGGCTGCCTTTTTTTGCCGGAGGTTTTAGACGGGAACCGCCGGAGCGAGCTTTGCCGGGGCTGCCGGGCCGGCGGCGTCCGGACCCGCCTCTGCCTGCGGGCTTGCCCTCGCTGCCGCCCTCGAGAAGCTCGAAACGCATGCCGCCGGTGATGGGGACGGCCTCTTCGAGGCGGACGAGGACTGTATCTCCCATGCGGTAGGTCTGCCCCGTGCGCTCGCCGGTGAGGGTGTGGAGGATTTCGTCATGACGGTAAAAATCGCCACCAAGGGTTGAAATCGGCACGAAGCCGTCGGCGCCGGTATCGTCCAGCTTCACAAAGAGGCCAAAACGCGTGACGCCCGCTATGCGGCCGCGGAACTCGGCGCCGATGCGCGCTTCCAGAAAGGCGGCGATGAAGCGATCCTTCGAATCACGTTCGGCGACCATGGAGCGGCGCTCGGTGGCGGAGATGTGTTCGGCGGTTTCGGCAAGCTCCGAGAGTTCGTCGTCCGGCTGGCCGTCTTTTCCAAGCCCGAGACCCGCGATCAGCGCGCGATGGACCGTGAGGTCGGCATAGCGGCGGATCGGTGAAGTGAAGTGCGCGTAACGGCGGAGATTAAGGCCGAAATGGCCGATATTGTCCGGGGAGTAGACGGCTTGCGCCTGTGAGCGTAACACGACATCCGACACCATGCGGTCATGTTCGGTGCCGTCGACCTCCTTCAGGATGCGATTGAAATTTGCCGGGCGTATATTTTCGCCCTTGGTAAAGCTGAGGTTCAGCGTGGCAAGGAACTCCGCCAGCGCAACGAGTTTTTCGCGCGAGGGCGCATCGTGGATACGGTAGATGAGCGACCGGTGCTGCGCTTGCGCCGTTTCGGCGGCGCAGACATTCGCCTGGATCATGAACTCCTCGATGAGCTTCATGGATTCGAATTTCTCGCCGATGCGGATAGCGCCAATGCGGCCCTCACTGTCGATATCGATCTTGTATTCGGGGAGATCGAGATCGAGCGGCGCGCGGGTTTCGCGCGCCCCGGCGAGAATACGGTAGGCGGCCCATAACGGCTTCAAAACGGGTTCGAGCAGCGGACCGGTTGTGTCGTCCGGCGTGCCATCGATCGCCTGCTGCACTTGCTTGTAGCTGAGACTGGCGGCGGAGCGCATGAGGCCGCGAATGAACTCATGGCCGCGCTTTGCGCCGTGGCGGTCGAAGGTCATGCGGACGGCGAAACAGGCGCGGTCTTCGCCTTCGACGAGGGAGCAGAGATCATTCGAAATGCGCTCGGGCAGCATCGGCACAACGCGATCGGGGAAGTATGTCGAGTTGCCTCGCTTCCTTGCCTCGCGATCCATCGGTGAGTTGGGGCGTACATAGGCCGCGACATCGGCGATGGCCACGATGGCGACAACGCCGCCTTCGTTCTTCGGGTCTGTGTCCGGCGCGGCCCAGACGGCATCGTCATGGTCGCGCGCATCGGCCGGGTCGATGGTGAGGAGCGGAATGTCGCGCAGGTCCGTGCGCGCCTTGAGCCCCTGATGCCTGGCGGCATCGGCGTCTTTCAGCACATCGTCAGGGAAAGCATCGGGGATGCCATGCGCATGGATTGCGATGAGGCTGATCGAACGCGGATCGTTGCCGTCGCCAAAGACTTCGCGGATGCGGGCGCGGGCGAGCCCATAGTGCTTGCCGGGAAGGGTTTCGGCGAAGACGAGATTGCCGTCCTCCGCTTCTCCGGCATCTTCCGATGCAATTTCAAATTCGACGCGGAGTTTCTTCTCGACGGGGATGAGCCTTCCGCTCTTGCCTTTGGGCCCGGCGCGGTACAGGCCGAGGAGACGCTCAGCCCCCTTGCCGATGCGGCGGACGACGCGCGCCTCGTAAGGATAGGTTTCATCTTCCGACTTATCGATGCGGGCGAGAACGCGGTCGCCGACGCCTGCGGGAGGTTCGTCGGTCTGGCCGCGACGGCCTCGGCGCTGCGTATCCGGCGCGACGACGATGAGCGGCGCAGGGTCTTCGCCTAGCCATGAGACGGGACGCGCGATCAACTCGCCATCGGTGTCGGTATGTGTGATCTCGATGACGGTGACGGGCGGCATCTCGCCGACACGGCGGAGGCTTTTCGTTTCGTCCCTGATAATGAGCCCTTCGTCCGACATCGCCTTCAGCAACTGCTTTAAGGGAATGCGGTCGTCGCCCTTCACACCGAAGGCGCGGCCGATCTCGCGCTTGCCGGTCTTGCCCGGATTGTCCTTCAGGAATTCCAGGATTTGTTCGCGCGTGGGTACACCGCCACCGGACTTCTTGCGCGCAGTGGTTTTCTTCGCGGGGGTCTTCTTCGGGGCGCCGGTCTTTATCGGTGGCTTGCGTGATGCCAAGTTCAATCCGCCATTTCGGAAGCTTTATCGGTTTTCTTCGTTCCCACTGGCTTTTTCGATGTGGCTTTTTTTGCCGCTGTCTTTTTTGCTGCGGGTTTCTTTTTTGCCACTGTCTTTTTCGGTGCCGCTTTCTTTGCCGCAGGCTTCTTCTTCGCGACGGGTTTCTTCTTGCCCTTGCCCTTGCCGCTTTTCGCCTCTTTCTCCGCGACGAGGGCGAGCGCTTCCTCGAACGTCACGGCCATCGGATCGGCTGATTTTGACAAGGTGGCGTTGGTAGAGGCGTGTTTGATATAGGGGCCGTATTTACCCTCGCGAAGTTGAACCGGTTTGCCGCTGTCGGGATGCTCGCCCAGTTCCTTCAACACCTTGCCGGCGCGCTCTTCGGCACGGGCGACCTTTTCCGCGAGGACGGCGATGGCGCGGTTGAGGCCGATGTCGAAAAGTTCTTCGGGGTCTTTCAGGTTTGCATAAGTCCCGTCATGAAGCACAAACGGGCCGAAGCGGCCGAGACCGGCGGTGATTTTCTTGCCGGTTTCAGGGTGGATGCCGACGTCGCGCGGCAGTGTGAGCAGACGGAGCGCCATGTCGAGATCGACGTCGGCGGCGGTGGTCTTGGCGGGCAGACCGCTGCGTTTGGGTTTTTCGTCTTCCGCGAGCGGTGCGCGCTCGACGTAAGGGCCGAAGCGGCCCGCCTTGAGTGAAATTTCCGCATTGGTTTCGGGGTCGACGCCGAGCACACGGTCGCCGGTCTGCTCCTCGCCATCCGCGCCGACGGTGAGCTGGCGCGTGAACTTGCAATCGGGATAGTTGGAGCAGCCGACAAAGGCACCGAAGCGGCCGACCTTCAGCGAAAGGCGGCCATTGTCGCAGGATGGACATTTGCGCGGATCGGTACCGTCGCCCTTGTCGGGGAAAACATGCGGCCCAAGCACGTCGTTCAGACGGTCAAGCACTTCGGTGATGCGAAGCTCGGTCGCCTCGGCGACATTGCCGGTAAAGTCCGTCCAGAATTCGCGCAAGAGATCCTTCCAGTTGAGTTCGCCGGCCGAGACCTTGTCGAGTTTTTCCTCCAGCTCCGCCGTGAAATCATATTCGACATAGCGGGAGAAGAAATTTTCAAGGAAAGCCGTGACGAGACGGCCCTTGTCCTGCGGCACAAGGCGCTTCTGGTCCATCTGGACATAGTCGCGGTCGCGCAATGTCTGCAAGGTGGAGGCATAGGTTGAAGGGCGGCCGATGCCGAGTTCTTCCATGCGCTTGACGAGACTTGCCTCGGTAAAACGAGGCGGCGGCTCGGTAAAATGCTGTTCGGGACGAATTTTCTGCAAGCCGAGCTTGTCGCCTGCCGAAACTTTGGGCAGACGGCCGCCATCCTCGTCCCCATCGGGCTCATCGCGGCCCTCCTGATAGAGGCGCAGAAAGCCGTCGAAGACGATGACGGAGCCAGTGGCGCGCAAACCGATGGGCGCGTCGTCCGCCTCGATCTCGATGGTGGTGCGCTCAAGCCGCACACTTTCCATCTGGCTGGCGACGGTCCGGTTCCAGACAAGTTCATAGAGACGGCGCTGGTCGTCGTCGAGACGGGCGGCGACGGATTTCGGCAGGCGCGCGAGATCGGTCGGGCGGATCGCCTCATGCGCTTCCTGGGCATTCTTCGCTTTGGTGGTGTAAACACGCGCACTATCGGGAAGATAAGCCTCGCCGAACTCATTGTTAATGACGGTGCGGGCCTGGGCGACCGCTTCCGGCGCAATCTGTACGCCGTCGGTTCGCATATAGGTGATGAGACCCGTCGTCTCGCCGTCGATCTCGACGCCTTCATAGAGGCGCTGGGCAACCTGCATGGTGCGGCTGGCGGAGAAACCAAGCTTGCGCGAAGCTTCCTGCTGAATGGTCGAGGTGGTGAAGGGCGGGTTCGGGTGGCGCCGCGCGGGCTTGCTTTCCACCGACTTCACGGCGAAGCGCGAGGCACCGATGCGCTTTTCGATTTCGTCGGCAAGGTCCTTGTTCGGGATATC
>TARA_R110002110_G_scaffold14208_7_pt1 | contig 24798 bp, 30 predicted proteins | sample TARA_R110002110 | Tara Oceans TARA_R110002110 (sample SAMEA4397330) | marine metagenome | biome: Polar Biome; feature: [SRF] surface water layer (ENVO:00010504); material: water (ENVO:00002006), including particulate matter (ENVO:01000060) such as... | depth 5 m
TTGTTACTATTTGTAAAATTTCATCTCTGTTTAATTCTTTTGGAAAGAAATCTCTTACTTTATCTAAACTTCCTGATAAAACGGCTTGCCTTAGGTCTGTTGCTCTAGTACCTCCAGGGGCTGCAAATACTAATCCTTCAACATTTTCTCTATTCTTAAAGGAAGTAATTCGTTTAAGATCTGCTATATCATCTTCTCCTCTAATACCGGTGACTGCATAAAACTTATCAGTTGGTCTACTCTTAGCATATGCAGATGCTCCTTGCATAGGGTTAGCAGCTTGTGATTCTATTACAACATTACCTAAGTATTTAGCATATATTTTCCATATTGCTGTTGAAATATCTTTTGATATTCCATTACGAGATACTGCACCGATAAACACTACAACTTTATCTATACTGTCTATTTTATCACTGCTGCCAGACATGGCTTGTGATGCTACATCTTGAGCAGTATCTTTATCATAGGTCTTACCACCATGAGTGTTGTTAAGTAGTTTTTTTACTACCTCGAAATGTCCTCTATGGGGTGGTTTAAAACCTCCAGGATAAAGTGCTGTTGCCATTATGTAAGAAAGTTTTGTACTCTACTATCTATTTCAGCTGGAGTAGAATGTTTAAGTTTATCTTGAAATACTGGACTATATAATAACTCAGCTATGTTATCTAGAATTTGTTTATTCTTAATAGTAGCATTATCTTTAGCTTTTCTATGAGAGACTATCTTTTTATTCATTCTATCGTCTCCTGGTCCGACTCCATTTTTTCTATATGCGTCAGTAAAGTACTTTTTAATTGCTCTATCTTCACTATAATCAGCTGTATCGTAATCTACATTTTTAACTGCATTGTAGAACTCTTGTTCTTCTTGCTTAGACATTTCATACTCCTGTCTAAAAGAAGACTTACCTGTATCGTTTTTTTCGTTATACCTTTCAATGTAGTCTGATATACCTGCTGCACCATTTTTAGCTGCTGCATCAAATGCTTCTACTTCCTTATCAAACTCTCCTCCTCTTGAGTTAACAAATATAGATAAATTACCTTTTAACATATTATTGTATTTGTCTATCAAATCATATACATTTCTCCAAGTAGAAAATACAGCTGATCTAGGTACGTTACGGTTCCTACTAAAGTTAGCTATGTAAGCTATCATAGGATGGGTATAAACCATTACCATATATACATCGTAACCGTTATCTAAAAATAATTTTACCTTATCAGGATTACTTGCTGTAGTGTCCCATACGAAGCTAGTTTTGTCTCCTATTAGGGACTCTGCTTCTTTGTTAGCTAGAGCAACTCCTGGTGAGAGCTTATTATAGGCTGGGCTGTCTGGATCTTCTACGTATTTATCAGGGTTGACTTGATGAAGAGAACCGAGGTCTAGTTGTTTAAGTAAGTATGACTTACCTGTTCCAGCTCCACCTGCCATTATAACGAGCTTAGGTTTGTTACGTTCTTCTAAGATTAATGTTGTTAGTTTCATTAGTTGTTGTTATTTCCTCTTCCACCTTTTACATTACTTGTACTTCTTCTAGGTGAATTAGATGTTGATGTGTTACTTCTTCTAGGACTATTACTTCTAATAACAGGTTTAGGGTTATTATTAGATCTCCATGAACCTCTATTTGGTATAACTGGTTTATTTATGTTGTTGTTTCTATTACCTCTTCTAATTACATTAGGTACACTGTTAGGGTTACTGTATACTTTAATCTGTCTACCGTTAGTGATCTTATCTATATTTATTGTACTGCCAACAGTCATACTTTGTGCATTTCTGGGAGTATTTGTTCTTGTAACGGTACTGTTATTTTTAGTTAGTGTGCTACTAATTACATTCCGGTTGTTATTGGTAGAACCTCTTCTACCTTTACTGTAGGATACTCTTCTATTGTCTCTATTTCTATTTTGCCAGTTAAAGTTATTAACTGCAGTATTATATCCCCACTTGTTGTAACCGTAGTAGCTACTGTTCCAATTATTCCAACTATTAAAACCCCAGTTATTCCAACCAAAATTATTCCAGCCACTATTAAAAGGGTATCCAAATGCCCAATCCATCCAAAAGTTGTCTCTATTGAAGTACATGTCATAAGTAGAATAAGAATTGAATCTATTCCATCTAAAGTTATTAAACGTTCTGTGTTGAAAATACCAACTATAAGGTTGGTCCATTGCATATTGAGCAAAATCATATCTAAATTGGACATCATTTCTTAACTTTCTGTTTAGCTGAAATTGAGTTTCAATTATACCTACTTCAATTTCATTTCCAGATGGTCCGTAGATTGGATCATAATTATGAGTTGAGAGTTTAAAAGTTGAACAGCCTATTAAAATAAGTACCGTTAACGGAAGTAATAATTTCTTCATACTTTATAGTTTTATTGTAGTAGGGTAACTATTATAAATAGGTTCTGTATTAGGGTTCTCTAAAGAGTACAATTTGTATATCATCTTAAATAATTCAAAATTTTCCTCTATTTTATCTATCTGTAATACTTTCCACCCTTTACCCTGAATTACGTTCTTTTGTTTTGAAGGTCCTCTTGATTGAGCTTTTAACCAAATTATACCTGTACGTTGTATCTTAATACCTTTTGATTCTTCTAACGCTTTAGCATATGAAGCTAACTGAAGATCAAATGATTTATGTACGCTGTTAGATGTTTTAATATCCAATAACCAAATTTCTCCATTCATCTTGACTACTAAGTCAGCTGTACCTGCATACTTATGTTCGTCCGACCAAACAAAGTCTTCAGCAGATATAAGTTCTGGTTTATGTGTATTCCAAAAGTCAGCAAACTTTAATATCATCTCCCATACTATTTGAGAGTATTTAGCATTACCGTAGTTATCCATCCAGGATATCTCATCTCCTAATACTAACCTTTCAGCTGCTTCATGTACTTGTGTACCTTGCTTACCTGCTCTACGCATAATAAGATCAGCGTTATGCCCAACGTCTTTCATCCATGATTCGAAAAACTTATTTTTGGGCATATATTGGAGTATTGTTGTTACGGACGGGTAAAATACTCCTTCGCCTCTCTTATAGACCCTTCGGTCTAAAAAATTAATTTGCTTCAACTCAGGGTTGTAGTCTAACCTTTTCTTCTCGTTTTGTTCGAGAATGTTCATACCTTGTTTTATCATAGGTTTAGTTTGTGCATCATTAATCTTGAAAGATCAAGTTCTTCTGCAGTTTGAATGTGTTGAGTAAAAGGTATAAAACCCATTTTAGATGGATCTTTATCTGATAGTTCGATTAAGAATACTCTTTTACCTTGGTTAAGAAATTCTTCACCAATTTTAATGGCTTTGTCTCTAGCATCTACATCTAATGCAATGTAAATATCTTTTACTGGTGAAGTTATTATTTTAGAATAAAGAGAGGTAGAAACACTTTTACCTAGTAATGGTATTGTATTCCTTCGTATAGCTATAGCATCAAATACTCCCTCACAAAGTATAATTGGTGTACTCCAATTGATAAAATTTTCAAAAAATATTATATCTTTGGAAGCTTCTGGGTTTTTGTACTTAAAATAGTTGCCATCATATGTTCGAGCAACAAAGAAGTTGAGTGTTCCGGATTCAGAAAAACTTGGGATAATAACTCGTCCTCCATATTCTCCAGTTGTGTAGTATCCAACACTATATTTAATAAAATCATTGTCGGTAAGTCCTCTATCATATAGGTATTTTTTTACCATGTTAGCTATTACCGAGGTAGGTGATGCTTTATGGAGTAGTTGGTATTCCTTTGGTAGTTCTACTATAGATAGTGGTTGGTATGACATTTGAGCACCTTTAGGTAGGTACTTTAATATCTCATTTGCTTCTTCAGTAGGTGTCTTAAGTTGATAAAGTAAAGATCGAATCGATTGACCCCTTGTTTGGCATACCCAACACTCCCAGAAGTTCTTTCCTTCTTCGTTAGTATGCATGTTTATCTCTAACTTAGGTTTGCGATGATTACAAAAAGGGCAGTTAAAAGCGTGATTACCTCTTGCTCTTTTGTGACTCTTACCTAAAATGTTTTCGATGGATGCTAATAAAAATGTATAATCCATAACCAGTCCGTATCTAATTATAAGATAAGAACTTTATTTATGAATACAAACTTATTCTACAATTAATTCTTTAATTGCTGCTTTAATGGATGATTCTAACAAACCTCTATTACCAGAGTCTATAAATTCATCTAATCTGTCTGCTATTCTAGTGGTTAGTTTATCAACGTCTTTACTAGTTAACATTAACTCATGACGGTGAACTACTTTCTTTTCTTCTAAAATGACTTTCGATAGTTTCATATCTCAATTTCAAATTTAATGTTTGGGTAAAGACGTCTTTCACCTGGTTCAATATCGGCATAATTAGATCCGCCAGTGATTGTAAATCCTTTTGCTGAAATGAAGTTCTTCATATTCTGATATTCTCCTGAAGGAAGATCCTCTGTAACCTTAATAGTTACTTTACCCATTAGTTTATCTCCATTTGAATGTTGTATCATAGATACATCAAAATCATCTCTATTATAAGTGTCAACTAGTTCTGATTTAAGCTTTGCAGCTTCTTTTTCAAACTTAGTCCAGTTGTCGGCTTCTAATATTATGTCTGTTAGTTTCATTTTCCTTGCCCTTTATAAGCCTTTCGGTAGTTTTTACTTCCTTTCAGCTTTGATGTTTTAGCCTTAGCATGAATGCCCGGTCTCTTTTTTTTACCATCACCTTGGTGGTTACTTAAAGTTAATACTTTTGCCATATCTTTACAACTAAATCACCTGTTCCTTTTATTAAACGGTGATATGTCTCTTTGGGTATAAATAGTTTATCTTTTGTAATTGGTTGGGGGAATTGATTGTCTAGTTGGAACTGCCAGTCGTTATCGTGTACTGCTTCCACCATACGGTCATCTTTGTCACGGTGCCATACAAACTCAAATGAGGGAGTAGTGTTAGAGAACTCTCTTATTATATGTCCGTCTTCCTTTGTTTCGGAATAGGGTCTACCAGTAACCTGAGAAGTTTGTTGATCCACCTAGTGATTTCCAATAACGGCCTATATTACAAGACCAATAACCTGCTTTTGTTTTATCTTTCTTTTGAGCACACTTATGTCGTGCTGCAAATGATGCTCTTGCTCCTTTTTGTTTAAACTTAACCGATAGGTTAGTGTCACCGAAAGAAACTTTCTTTACATTACCCTTCTTTGACTTAACGTAGACGTAGAATTTTTTACTTCCACCTCTTTTAGGTTTGTTAAGAGCTACTTTTTTACCTTGGTACTCTAACTCATTCATATAATCAACTGAAGCTTTAAGCATTTCAAAACCATTATAGTCAAAACTTTCATTTTGAACGTTTATAGCTTTTCGAAACCTATCCATATTAATTGTACCGCCTATTGATTCAACTAATTCTTTTATTAGGTCAAAATTAATCATTTCATCTATGGAAGCTGCTTCATCGATAATGTCTTCATTTTCAATCATATTGTCAATCATGCAACCAATTTCAAAAAGAGGATTGGATTTACCTGCAGATAACATTGGAAGATCTAAAGGAACTTTCATTCCATTGTAGTCTCCGTACTCTCCTATGTCTGTAGTCTCTAAAAGCTCTGTATCCTCTTCGTTTAACGTAATATAACCGTCTCTCCAAGCGTCTCTTGCTTCTTTGAACAATTGTATAAACTCTTCAGAAGAATAACGGTAGACGTTTTCTGACAACGTCAAACTATTATCTAAATGATACTGTAATGATGGTAGTCCGATAAGTTCTTTTATTCTAATCATTTTATTTCATTTCTGGATGGTACTGGAGTTTAATAATCTTAGCATCTTTTGAGACCGATTTACCATCTATAATAACTTCTATAGGGTATGGTTTTAAATCTTCTGCCCAATATGCTACATCGTAACTCTTATCTTTGTTGTTAGTGACCAATAGACCTCTATTGTATTCTGTATCTTCTGCTTGAAGTGCTACTTCTTTATCAATAGGTAAAACAACTTCACCTTTTAACTTAATATTAGTATCTTCGTACTCTTTAAGTAATATGTCAGTTAGTTTCATTGTTAAAGTCTTTTCTATAAAATTTACCTAGTATGTTATCGTTAATGTACTGGTGACTGTGGGTCTCCAAGACGTCATTAATAAATAGGTGTTTACACTCATAATATGTTAGAAGCTTTTTATTAGGAACTAAATCTAATATTTTCTTTTCAAAATCAGCTCTTAAATTATTTGAGTCTTTTACAAGTTGTTTAATCTTTGGATGAGAACCATAATAGTCCTTCCAATCAGATTCAGTTATTACTTTCTGTTTAAGTGGGGTACGTCCTCCGATACCTTTTGCTTTTCTTTCTTCTCTAAGAGCCTCTAATGCTCTTTTCCCTAACCTCTTATTCCTTTCGAATCGCAATACTTTCTTTCCTAGATACTTAAGACCAGAGGGTTTGTGTAATACCTCGTATATAAATCCATAAGTGCCTTCTGGGAAGTCATTTATATCGTTGAAGATCCTACCCTGGTATGTCCAGGAAGGTAGTGTCATATTCATATCAGTTGGTTTCGGTCGCTAGAGCTTTAATTTTAGCTCATCTATTTGTAACTGCTGTTCTTTAATAGCATTTATTAGTAACGCGACAATTTTCTCATAACGTACAGCCTTGAAGCCGTTGTCTCTCGTAACTACAATTTCGGGTAATATATGTTCAATCTCTTGAGCGATTACACCAACGTCATGTCCTTCATGTACGTTTTGTTTATCGTTCCAATCAAATTCATACCCATTAATTGTTTTAATTTTATCTAACGCTCCTTTAATAGGAGTAATGTTATCTTTTAATCTAGCATCAGAAGAATGAAATGCTGTTACATCACCAGTAGCTTTAATGGTACCTTGTATAAGTAGACTACTACCTGATATTGCATTAGCAGACTTTATTACTGATCCTGATATAAGTCCTGTAGCGTTTACATTTGTAACTAATACACTACTACCTGTAATGTTCTGTCCAAAGATGTTACCAGCTATCGATATTGCCCCTGAGCCAGAAACTAATTTGTTATTAAGGTCTAAATTACCTCCTAATTGGGGTGTTGTATCTGCTGCTACACTGTTAATACCAGAAGTAGATCCAGTATCAATAGTAACTGTAAATGCAGACCCTCCTCCTTTAGTAAACGTAATAATATTGTCTGCAGCAGATGCAGTTATTACTGTTGTGTCTAGTGTGGTTGCAATTGAAGATGATATGTTTGTAATACTAGCAGTCAGTGCTGTAAGAGAACCTGAAATGCTTCCGTGGTGATTTATTCTTACATCTGATCCTGTTATACCACCGTTGGCAAATATACTTCCTGATTGGCTTGTTCTACCTGTAACGGTTACATCACCATGTAGTCTAGTTTTACCCGTATGTCGGAATATACCGGCACTTATAGTGTTACCTTCAATTCTGTTACTACCGGTAGTTTCTGAATTACCGTTTAATTTTGTGTTACCTAATATTCGTAAGCTACCAGTTCTTTCATGAATATCATCAGCACTGTCTCCAAAAGTAGTAGAACCTGATGATTCAATTTTTATTATTGTGTTTCTTTCTGTTACAAACTCTTGTGCTGTAACTGTTCCACCAACTGTAAGGTTACCTGTTACTTTACCACTACCAGTAACTTCAAATATACCTGCTTCATTTTGAGTATCTAATAGTATTGAACCTGTTATCTTAAGTACGTTCTCGACAAACGTTAAATTTTGGCTACCGGTAAATTGTGCATTTGCACCTGAAACAGCACTTCCTAACTTGTACTGTAGTGCACCGTTTCTTCCTACTGGGTTAACTAGGGGTATTGATACTGAACTACTAATTGCAGTAAACTTATGAAGCAATATAGAAGAACCCTCGTATGAAGCAGAATGAAAAAACTCTCTAAAGTTTTGATCTAATTCATTATGTGTAAGTGAGGACCCTTTTGAACCTCTAAACGTAATTGCCATTGTTATCTACTTTTTAGTTCTTCAACCTCTTGTTTTAATTCTTTTACAGCTTCAATAAGATACCCTATTATACCATTGTAGTTAACCGAAAGATAGCCTTTATTATCTTCAGAAACAACTTCTGGCATGGTTTTCTGTATCTCTTGTGCAATAACACCAGCATTTTTACCACCATCTTTATCAAAAGTTACTCCTCTTGATGATATTATTTTAGATAAACCTTCGGTTACCGTTTCAATATTATCTTTTAATCTCCTATCTGATGATTGAAAGATTGATGCTGAAGTTCTTATACTACCTGATACTTCTAGATTGTACGTAAGTGGTACATCTAATGTTTCGTTTACATTTATACCAACATGTACTGCAGTGTTTGATTGACTAGCAATAAGTCCAGGTGCTGTGCTAATAGCTGTACTACCTGAATAGAAAGCTAACCTTCTATTTTTACCTGGTGGTATTCCTGCAACAAGTGAAAGTTCGTGTGCACTATTGTTTATTGGTACATTTCCACTTCCTGTGTAGTGTAGTTTTAAAGTCCTACCACCGTTTGCAACTGAACTAGAATAGAAAAACGAACCTAAGTTTTGGTCCATTTCTCCGTACGTTAACGGCTGTGTCTTATTTGCTCTAAAAAATATAGGCATTATATATCAATTTTTAATTCAAATGTCATATCACTATTTTTACTCATAGGAATAGGTTTACCTATTTTACCAACTCCTAGCAATTCATTGGCATCATTATAAAGACCTATTGTAGTTACGTAAGGTGAAAAATCAGTACCTGCTACGTTACTTGCAATTTGTCCGTTTGATCCACTTACTGCTGTCCTATTATAGGTAAAGTTCATTTCTGAATCTTTTACCTTACAGTGAACATTATACGTATAAATAGGTTGATTTGCTTTCCATTCTACATGCGGTTTTAAATACGTAGTATAGTATCTAGCGACATCTTTATTTGTAATGACTGTTTGTCCATGAGTGTATATAATATCTCCAGTTACACTTTCATCTTTTGTAAAAGAAAGTTTAGAACCAGAAAATATTAAACTACCTTCACCATCGTCTATTAGTTCAGCTCTTTGTTGGCTTTTGTTAATATCTAAATACTGTTGACTAGATTCATCAACATAATCTCCTTCTTCAACTAAGTACCCTGTCGTGTCGAGAATATTTGAACCAAATAGTGTCTGGTGGTTTTCTGTATAGTCTTCTTTGCCGGTGTTAAAATCAGCTAGATAACCTTCACTTAGGTAGTTGTTATCTGTGGATTGAAGTGGCTTAATTACAAAAGATTCTTTTCCAATATTAGTACCTACTACATTTCGTGGTATAGATACAACTCCTACTTCATCACCAATTTGTCTTGACCCTTCTTTAGTAAGTGTTGACTGTTGGTAGTGTTCGTATGAACCTGTGTATGTATTGTCGTTTCGACTTCCTCTGTAGTATAGTTGATCTACACTTCTCCAAATCAGTTCTTGTGAACGTCCTTTATAGAAGTCATTTGGATAACTAGAAAGTGAACTTGAAATACCTCGCAGGAAGTCAATCTTGTACTCCGTTAGTAGGCTACCGCTCGCTATCCAGCTTTTACGTGCTACATAATCAGAGACAAATACATCTTGCCTGTTTAGTTTTTTGTAAGCGCCCATTCATTAATAATCAAGCTTAACTCTTACCAAGGATTCTTTTGTAAAATCTTTTAACAAAGGTCTTGATAATTTAGCTACAGCTAGTAAATCGTTATTGTCGTTATATAGACCAACAGTCGTAATAAATGACTGAGGTGTATCAATCATGACGTTGTGTCTTATTTCTCCTGACCCTGTTATAAGTGATGGGTTAGTTGAATAATTAAATTCACTGTTTCTAGCTCTTATAAATACAAAGTTAGAAGAAATAGTTTCTTCAGATTGTACCCTAAACCCTCCTCCAAAATAAAGAGAATCATAAAGTCTTCTTTGGTTAAGAGAAGCAGCATTACTACCCCTTCCTGTACCCAGTCCAATACCTCCTTGAGAGCCTGTTTGTATATCTAACGCTGATCCGTTAAGTAGTATAACACCTACGTCTGGTAAAAATTTACCGTACGATCCAGATGATTGAGTATACCCATTTGCATTTTGTGCATCATAGACCGATCCTTGTGAACCGGATACTATTTCATATACCCTACCTGCATCATTAAACCTAATGGTACTATTAACTTGACTGTCATCTGTTAACCTTAATCTTGCTCCACTTCCAGATATACCTAAAACTAAATCTAAAGTACCTGGTAGAAGTTTTTCTTTATATTGAGCTCTATCAATTGCAATGGCATAAAAATGGTCTGATGTTTTGTTACCAAACGTAAAATCAGAATCTTCATCTCCTAGTACTAAGTTTCTATACTGTCCATAAATTGTAGATGATGGTGATCTTCCTGGCACATTTGTATTAAAGTCTAATGAACCACTTCCTTTTTTATCACCGTAAGCTATTGCAAATTGTACTCTTGAACCTGCTAATGAACTTCCAGTGTTATATATATTGTAGTAATAATCTCCTGTACTACCTCCTGTTTGTGTAGAAGAAGTAAAAAAGGTATTGAGTGTTGTCTTGTCACCAGTCCATACAGGTGAGGTAATTGACTCAGCACTTACAACAACGTCTTCTTGGTCAAATCTCTTGTATGACATAATTAATTAGTTTTAGTAATTGTTACTGGTATTGTTATCCTAGCTCCAGATCCTCTACCAATTACCGTTAAGGTTGTGTTAAGTTGTGTTCTACTACCAAACAGTGTGTTAACTGAAGTTGCAGTTAGGTTAATTGATGTACCAATAACTGTTTTTGAAACGTTTGTTCCAATTGTAGTGTTGGTGTTAAGCTTGCCAGCTTCATCTGTCGTAATACCAACTCCTGTAAAAGTGTTTAGTACTCTAATGTCTGCTACTGTTGCAGTGTATCCTTCTGTTTCAAAAATTGATGTAGCTCCTAAGTAGTTAAGAGTTTGAGGGGTAACAGCTACAGAAGCTCCTTGTTTAAGACTAATAGAACTAAATCCAATATCCAATACCGGTAGTTTAGATGTACCTCTTGGCAATGTAGTAAGCTTATACTTCATTATCTGTGTCTCATCAGGAAATGCTTCCAGTAAAGGCATATTTTCAATTGCCTCTCCATAAAGTGCAGAACCTGAGGGATGAGTTGGATTGTACAGAGTGTAGTCAATCTCATCATCGGATAATGCAAATTGAGTAATCTTAAAAGAACCATCCCCTCTAGCTAATAGCTCTCTTCCTTTTTTGGTTAAGATCGCATCAACTGTTACGACCGAATTATCTAAATATCCCATTTGTAAATTTGTGTTTTATATAAATATCTGTGTTAATTATTTTATTGAACAAGTGTTACTTTTCCAGTTTCACCCATTGTCAGTACAGTGCCTTTCTCAACTACAAACACTTTCTTGTTAGAAATCCTTACAAATCTATTATCTTCCTCCTCATATAGTATACTACTTAATTCAGGAAAGTTTTGAACATGTTTGTTAGGATGTGATCCAGTAAGTATGGGATTAAAGTATATTGTTTTAATTTCTCTTTTATTATCATCAATACCTATAATCGTAACATTATCTGAATCGCTTAGATGAATCGACCCGTCAAACTCTCTAAATGAAAGTGCAGGATCGTTTCCTTCTACACTACCGCTTGTAAGTTTTGAACCTTCATACCTAGCATGAATTGTACCTGCTTTTGTATATGCACAGTTTTGAATCTGGGCTGGTTCTGCTGTTCTTGTAAGTATGGCTTGTAGGTTGGTGGGATTTGAAGCATCAGAAGTCCTATCTACTATTTGTCTAACAGCATTTAACTTATTTGCATTAGACGAATTCATCAGTGGATTAAAATCGTTATTGGCAAAAGATATTTGAAAGAATGGTTTAAAGATAAACTCTGAACCATCATACCTAAAAATGTCTTGTTCAGCTGGAGTACCCACTCCTAATGTATCAACTGTAGGCGGTAGTGTGTTAAATACTATAGGTTCTAACCTAACGTAAAAATAACCACCCCTTCTTGTTCTGTTTAAAACTTTAGTAGTTACAGTACCTTCTGTAAAAGTAAACCGTAGTTCTGTTACCTCTTTAAGAGCTGATGATATATTTAGTCCATTTTCATCTTGTAGTGGTATTGTCAAACCAAATAAGGTAAACGGAGGTAACGGTGTATTATCAACTCCAGGATTGGTTACACTACTGCTTATGAGAAGATTAACGTTGTTACCTCCTCCATAATTTATCGGACTAGTTTCTATAAAATCTAATTCTGTCATTGTTAATCTATAAAGTTTGCATAGTAGTGACTGCCTGAAGCTGCTTGAGTATCAAAATCAAGTGTTAGTGTGCTACCTGTTGTTAGTAATGAACCGCTTCCTTGTGCTTCAGTGTACCATCCGTCAAATACTCCTGCATATGACCCTCCACCGTAAAAAGCTCCTTCTGCTATAACTGCTATATATTCAAATGCAGTGTAATCATTTACTACTTTTATACTACTTGATATTGCTAAAGTTGTCTGTGGGTAAATTTGTCTAACTGTACCTCGATTACTTACACCTAACCCTTCTCCGTAGAAATTAAGTATGTCACCAACGTAAGTAGCTTTTAAGTTAAGATCACAAGATGGTGGGATTGCGAGAGATAAGTTAAAAACTGTTATGTTAAAGTCAATGATAGGTTGTTGCGCTTTCTTAAAAGAGTTGTTTGCATTTAATTCACCATCTGCTGCAACAACTAAACTACCAGAAAACTCTCCTGTAAACTTAGGTGACTGGTCTAATACATTTCTAGAGGCTCTACCTAAAGGTGTTACTATACTTGAACTGTAATTGGTATTAAAATTTTGTTTGTATCCAAATGATTCACCATGACTTCCGGTAATTGTAGCGATTGGAATACTACCTGTATATATTTCATTTTCTAAAGTTAAACGTACTTGTTTAGCTTTGTTCCTAGTAAGGATGTCTTGCTTAACTACTACACCTGTGTTAATAGTACTTCTAGCAGGTATTAAATCTTTGACTGCTCTAAATATACTATTGTCAAAAAACTTTACTAACCTTATAAATGCTGCTGGTGTTCTTTGTACTATGTCAGCATTCCAAAACGATGAATTTTGATCCCATGCTTGTGTTATGGCATTCCAAATTTCTAATCCTGAATTATCTTTCTGTAAGAGGGTAGTTCGTAGTTTAAGTAAATCTAAATACTCACTATTGTTATCATCTCTAGGGTCACCTATGTAGTTGTCTATATTAAAGTCAGACGGTAAGGTGGTTTTAAAGTATTCATTTAGTGGTTGGTTTATGTCAAACCCTATTTCTATTAAGTGTAAGTCATCAGTATAGTTGCCATCTCTTCTTAATGTAGATGTGTATTGAGAAAGTGTACTACCTGTTACGTAGCTACCTGTATTTTCTAACCTTACTTTATCTAAAGAGGATGTTACAAAATTTTCTCCTGTAAAACTTTTTTGGTTTTTATTTTGACCGCCAAATATCTTTATAGGTAGTATCTCACTTGGAATACCAAAAGAGTTAATAATTGCTCTTATTCCTCTTTCAGTTCCTTTTCCTTTTGTTATTAAAGGAAGGTTATGGTAAATTCTTTTATAAACATCTTTAAGGTAGTCTCCTTTAGATACCGGTTGTAACTGGCTACCAGATGTTGCAGTTATCGTTTGTGTTATTATTTCAGATCCAGGTACATACCCTTCACCGGTAAACATACTGAATAGGTTATCTAATGATTGGTTTGAATCATATAACTTCACACCTAAAGACTCTATTGCTTCTTTTACTAAGTCTTTACTAATACCAAAATTTAACCTGTTATCAGCATCGTATTTATCAGATACTGCTTTAAAGTATATCCATAAATTGTCAAAGTGGTGTGCTACCATGTTAACAAATAACGAATAATTAGTATTGGTTTCGTCTTCTCTTATGTACGTAGGAATGGTATTAGTAAGAATGTCTACATTCGAATCATCGTAATTAGAAGCACTTACTATACTGTTATTAAAAAACGTAACGGAATCAGTTGTTGTACTAATTTGATTTATATAAGGTCTTTTAGTGTTGGACTTCGGCCAAGATGTAGATCCTTTTTCATAAAACAAGTACCTATCGTAGTGATCAAAGTTATTTACTATACCTTCAATAAGGTTTTCATAATGATCTACACTTCCTGTAATACCCATTTTAGTGTACCCTGTAGACTTAATAGAAACTATACTAGATTCGTAACTATGTACTAAATCCAACTTGTATTTAAAGTTTCTTATTCTTTCTTCTGCAGAGCCGAAATGAACAAACGAGCTAAAGTCACTATGATCTATAGCAATTTGTGCACTATCCTCGTTGAATAAAGACCTAAGTTCAAAATAAGAGTTTGTAACCGGGTAGCTTAGAAGTTCGTTATAGGATAAAAACTCTGTTGGGTTGTTATTTTCATCAGTAACCTCTACATTAAAGTTTGGACCTTTAAGATTGTTAACAGATATCTTATCTGCAATGTACTCAGATGATATCTCGTAGTATTTACTGTCACTAACACTCTCAACTACATTAAATATTTCCTTAAGGGAGACGTTGGTATTTAAAGGTTCGTATAATTTAAATACAACTGCCAATCCTTTGTCAGTCTGTTCGGTATCTATGTTAATCCCGATAGTACTTAATAACGTAGGAAAGTTAAGATTAAATTCACTAAAGTATGAACCGTCTTCTAACTTACTTTTTATTTTCTGAACGTAGGTGTTTACCTGTTCATCGGTTAGTGAATTGGAAAGTGCTCTTAATTCAGTCCTATCAGGAGATATACTCTCAATAAAGAAGTTATTTACTGTCGTATTATCTGAAAATAAATCATCAGTAAACTTGTAAAGTAATCTTATGTCGCCATTTTCAAACCCTGCTAGCTTAGAGTCTCTAACTGGGTCAATAGTAATAGCTTCTGATCCGTCTTTACCTGCTCCAGCAGAATTTAAAAGCATACTGTACTGAGTGTAGTTATTATTTTGAGATAATAACGTATCGTCAGGAGAGTATATGTAAAGAGATAAGTTGTGCTTAGAAGTATCGTACTTAGTATTTACAGAAAAAGATTCAATTAAGTTTACATCTTTTTTGAGAAACTGATCTTGATAATCTAACTCCTTAAGAGCAAGCTCGGTAACTTTATATTTAACTGTGCTCATTATGGGTTGTTAGCTGCATTAATTCTTTCTTCAAGTAGTTGTGCATTTAAGTCCAATACCTGTTCTCTAAGTATAGTAATTTCGTCTAATAAAGGTTGTATGTCTGTAGTATCTTTTTCAAAGTCTATTAACTCTGAGCTTCTTTGTACTAAAAACTTATGGGAGTTGACGTCTCCTTCTATTGGTATCTCGTAATATAAACTGTCGTATAGCTGAAAGAAATCATCGACTGTAGGTACAAGCACAGGGTCAACTGGTTGCACAAACGTCTTAAAGCTACGGTCTATTACCCTATTAAAAGTTTTTTGATCGTATACTTTTTTCTGTATTCTGATTTCATTAGCCATGTTTAGTTACTTTGAATATGTTCTTATTATCAACTACTATGGTACTGTTGTTTAATGTTGTTTTTACTAAAACCCTATAATGTCTTTCTGGTTCGAGAGATGTCATATTTACGTCAAAGTAACTACTTATGTTATCTGCACTTACCTTAGTAAAGGATGTATTAAAATCTACTACCATTTCTCCTGTAGTTTCATCCTTTATCCCCCAATACGTATCTTGAGGTAATTTGTACTCAGTTAAGTATATAGAAGATGTAGTAAACGTTCTTGTAGGGTATTTAGGTCTTGCTGATAACCTAATCCTAACTTCATCTGTATGTGCATACTTTTCTTTAGCATTTTTTAATGTTACTGTAGCTATATCTGTACTTAATGTTGCTAGACTACTTACATAACTTGAATCATCCCATAAGAACTCTAGAAAAGGTTTATATACTGTGTTAGTATCCTTACTAAAATAGTTCAACTTAATAGAAGATGTAGTATTAAATTCTACATTTGTATCTGCTTTAACTATTATCCCGTTGTTAGGTAGTGAACCTGAATAGTGTTTTTCAACTATTGATGTCACGTCCATTTTTACATCATGGGTATCGTATAAACCGTGTGTAGTACTTCCAGAGACGTCGTTAGTAATAAAATCAGACCCTAGTGTTGTCCACTCTGTTGAACCTGCATCTTTATACTTCCACGAAACACCAGAGGTGTTCTTAGGTTGATCGTCTCCTTTACCGATACCGTTTACCCATGATTGTGATATAGGGTAACCGTATAACGTATAAGAAGAAGGTAATTCTGTAGCTGATGCAAGTCTTAAGTTTAGGCTAGCTGATATAGTTAGTGTTTTGTTATTAACTGTATTTCTTATTTGACCAGTATTAAACTGTACTAACGTACGTTTAGCTTGTCCAACTAAGTCAGCATCAAAGTAACCTCCTACTTCTATTATCTCATCTAAACCAGCATTACCGTATGTACCACCTATAGAATTTTTACTATCTATAAATGTATCTTTTTCTGGGAATATTCTATATATTGACATATTATAATGTTGTTACTCGTCCTTCAATATCATCGTTAGGATATTTTACTTCAAAAATACATGGGTCATATGAAGGGTAAACAATGTTATCTTTTGTTGCTCCTTCTACGTCATATGCGTTTAATGAATACTTACCTCCTGTTTTGTTATTTAGTTTTATACTTCTAACTGTCTGTACACCTTTTTGTTTATCAAGCAGTGTATAGAGTGTTGACAGGTTAACTGGTTCATTAATACTCCACTTGTCTATATTAAAATAATCTATCAATGCGTTATTACACCTTAGTATAACATCTCGTGCTGCAGTGTTTGGTAATGCTAGTACTTCATACTTTACCCCTATGTTAACTACAAATGCGTCTTTTATATCAACTGCATCAGTAACAGGCATAAATTGAGAGATATATGTTTTTAGATTTTGTTTTAACGTTTTTGCAGCCTTTATTACTTTCTTATTATTGTCATATGCTAATACATACAACCCAACTGCTAATGGATTACTACCTAATACTCCAGAATCATTACCAATAGATGAATCTTGCGTAGTATATACTTTAGCGATTGTACCGTATGTAGCAGGTAAAGATAATGCTCTTACAGAGTAGTCTTGTAAAGTAACTGTACGTTGTTGTTCAGCAAAAGCTCTTAAAGAGTTCTGCCTTAACTCTTCTGTTGAGTCGCCGTCTTTACCTCCTGCTGCTGGTTCGTTATTGTTAAATGTTAATGTTGCTGCAAAAGTATCATCTGTTGCAGATGTGACAACTGTATTAATTGAGTTTACTGTGTTAGCTGGTGCATTTGCTGCTACTCCACCACCAGTTAGGTACCTTATAGTTAATGTGGTATTAGATGGAGCTAACCCATATGTTTGTGTAAATAAGAAATTAGAAGGGTCATAAGCTTTAAAGTACTCATTAGTATTTAAAAAAGTTGATGAGTTTCTAATGTTAGTAGGGTTAGGTACTATAGTTTCATCAGACTGTGCTGATATACCGGAACCAAACTGCACTTGTAGGTTACCGTTGGATAAGAATCTTGTTACAAATCTTCTTGGTACTTTCTTTAGTTTTAGTTTGTTAGGTACTGCTGTACTATCACTATTGGTATTAGTTTGATCATCAAACATTGTATCTTGACCTAAGAATGGTACTTCTGTCCATACCTTACCGTCGCTGTCGGTTACATCTAAAATACCTATAATACTAGCGTCTTGTATGTCAAAGGTAGCAAATTTTTCTGCTACTGTGTACGTCTTAGATGTTGTCTTTATAGTACCTGAATATGCATTTATTTTTTTAGTAAGTAAATATTCTGCTGGGTTACCGTTATCTAAAGAGTGTATCCTAATTTCGGTAGGATCATAAGAACTGCTAAAATTAAAATCGATCGAGTTACGAGTTAAGAAAGTAGGGTTATCTGCTATGTCAGCAGCAATGATTGCATTTTCTCTTACTGACAATGCTTGATCAAAATCTGGTTTATATTCTGATCCTCTTGCTTGTACTCTTTGGGTTACTGTTAACTCAACTTCTGATACACTGGTAACTCTTGGTCTATATCCCATCATATAAGCTAAGGAGTATAGGTTAGAAGGGTTCTTAGCATGTTGTAAGAATGTTTCTTGTAGTTGGTTGTCTTGGTAAAAAGATAAAATATCTCCTACGTATGCAGCCATTTCAATAAACATCATACCAGGTGATGTTGGACTAAAGTCGTTATATGAGTCTGGAAAGTAATTTTTAGAAAACTCTACTAGTTGTTCTCGTAGATCACCAAAATCTCTATTTATGTATTGTATATTTCTTTCTTCAGCCATTACTGTTCAAAGTTAATTATGAGTTCGTCCTCAATTTGTGTTTCTCGTAACCTGTAACTTAAACTGAATGATACTGTATTTGTATCAGGATTTCCTAAAGTGTTTATTTCTACCGGTTCTACTTGAGGAAAATACATTTCTAAATCATTTCTTACTTGTTCGTCTATTTGTTTAACCTTATTTTGAGTTAAATTTTCAAATAGTAAGTTTTGTAACCTGTTACCAAATTCTGGGTTAAGGTATCTCTCTCCTTTAGCAGTAAGAAAATAGTTAATAAGATTGGTCTTTAATGCTTCTTTTGTTTCAAACGTTTGATTAAAGACTGCTTTACCAGAAAAAGGTAGTGCCACTCCGACAGCTTTTCTTGGTTGTAAATCTATTACCGGTATTTTCCTTACTTTAAATGCCATTCTATAATGCTCCTGTTCTGTTACCGTCTTTCTTATAAGCAGCATCTAATACCTGTTTAGCTTTATTTAAACCTGGTATTAAACTTAAGTCTATTCCTATTTGAGGGCCTGCTGGTGCAGATGATTCCTTTACCATTTGGTTAGACATCATTGATGCAAAGTTAGGTTTCTGTACACCAGATGTACCGGTTATGTTATTAAAGTCTTGACCAGTCATATCTGATTTAGTTGCTGCTAGCATTTCATCTAATGTTGCAACTTTACCTGTTGACCATTTTGAAGGTTGTTTTTTGGGTACTTGCTGCACTATATTAGGAGTGGGTGTTGAAGCGTGCTTAACTGCTTCATTCATTACCTCTTGTAACTCCTCCTTAACAGCTGCTCGTACCTCTTCTCGTATAATTGTTCTAAGTTGATCGAGTTTCATATATATAAATAGTTTAGTTATGGAAGTTGATTGTCTATTCTGAATTTAATTTCATTAAGGAGTATATCAGTGTCAGAAGCGAAAGACTTAGGTCCTGAGAGAACTACTACGTTTTCATCATCTAGTGCTACTCCATACCGTCTAGGTGCTACTTTTGGTGATTTTTCATCAGTACGTATTTCTAACTTATAAACTGTGCCGTTTGGTCCAGAATGAAAAAATCTTGAATCTAAATCCGTACTAATTGGAATAGAGCTTAACTGCTGTAACCCTGATTGTATTTCACCTACTATATCTAGGCCTAATCCATCTAGTTTATTAAGTAACCCACTAAGTTGGTTGTCTATATTACTTTGGTCGTTATTAAAAATATCACCGACTGTACTACCGTCTTTTTTACCTTCCTGCAATCTAGCAACAACCTGTTCGTTTGTTATACCAAATTCATTAGCAAGGTCTGCTACTGATTGTCCTTCATCAATACCTATGTACTGTCTTGTTAGGTCAGAAGTCACTAGATTACCATCATCGTTAATTAACCCTAATTTGAATAACTGTTCAAAGGTTAAGGTGCCATCATCTAGTTTCTTTTGTAATTCTCTTTCTACTCTACATACACCTAGTACTGAAGTGGCTCTGTTTAAAATACCACTTATAAATTGTAACCTTATCTGAGGGCCGTCTAGTATAGATACTATAGATTCAGCATCTTCTTTCTTTTGTGCTATAAATTCAAAAGTAATAATAATTAACTCTGTTAACTTATTAGTTACGGATATAGGTAAACCCGGTATAGGGGTAGGGGATTGAGGTACTGGTAAAGAAAGTATTACTTTAGCGATTGCCTCTAATATTTTAATAGGTATAAGTATTACCTCTGGTATTTTCTTAAGTTTAGTTACTCTGCTTTGTATTTTTTGAACACCACTACCTAGTTGTTTTACCTTTTGAACCATTCTAGGATCAACTGCCTTACATCCTTCAGAACGTATAAGGTCAATAATATTTCCTGTTTCTGCTTGAACTCTAGTGTTTAACTCTACTTCTAACTTAGATACAAGTTTAGCAATAGAATTAGGTATGAAGCTAGGTGGAATTTTTAAATATGCCATTATAGTTTATCTATATATACTTTTTTGGATTCAATGGTATTAAGGAGTAGAGTATGTGCTTTTAAACTTCCTATTAGGGTATTAAATGTAGCTACTGCAACTACTGCATAAGGTGTACCTGCAGGTGGTGCTTTACCTAACACTTGGGCTGTAGTATCTAGTATTTTAACTAAATTCTCTAACCATTTTTTTGTTGTGTTACCTTTTAATGCTGGTTCGCTTTCATCAAATGCATTGGTTCCTAAGTAAATTCTTTTAGCGTCTAGTCCTATATACTTATCTGCATCTATTGCTACTACTTCAGAACTTAATCCAATACTAATTTTTGAAGAAATAAATGCTGATTCTTCTTTAGCGTTAAAAAACAACCTATCGGCATTAAGAACTCCTTGTGATCCTCTATATACGTTTGATAGTTCAGGTTCTTCTCCTGATTTATATGCTGATGCTTTTACATTAGCTTGTTCTAATTCTAAAATATGGTCAGATGTCAGGTATAATGAAGCTTTATCTAGGTTAATATCTTCAACTATAGTTTCAAACATCGGTGTTTCATTATCAGGATCTTGACCTACCCTTAATATTGTATAAGGTTTACCGTTATTACTTTCTTCTGAGAATATATTTGTATCGTAGTTGGTACCTCCAAACCTTAGTGTGTTACCATGTCTTCCTTCTATAAGTACATCTCCAGGAAAACCTTGTATTGGATTAACTTTTTCAGATTCTTTAAAGTCTAAACCAAAATCGTTGTCATCTGTTATGGGTGAAGCATTATGGTTAGGGTGGTTCCAAACATTAACTATACCGGTCCAGTAATCATCAGTTGCATCAGCAGTACTAGACCTGTCAGGGGATGGTTTAGATTGAATTTGTACTATTTCACCTTTAACCGGTAGTAGTACATTAGAGTTCATACCACAACGGGCAAAGTCTGGGTCATCATCTAAGTCTTCTGCTTTGTTGAATCCAATCTCACGAAAGAATACACCGTAAAGACCGTTAGATTGATCAACTTCTTGCCATTTTGGGTGGTTAGCATCCATAACAATATCCGTCACTCTACCGTAAATGAGTGTGGGTTCATTACTACCGCCGCCGCTATTCATTGAATTACCTCTATTCATCTTCGTCAGACTCTTCTACATTGCTAACTTCACCTTCGATGTCTCTTGATTCATCCAGTAAGTCTTGAAGATCTGAAAAGTCAAACTCTCCTCCTGTCTCTCCTTTAGCAGCTGCTGCTTCTAAACGTTGTACAATGGTAGCTAGTTTTAAAAGATGTTCATCGTTCTTTACACCTATCTCCATATACTCCTTAATCATAGGAACTATAAGAGTAGCATCGCCAATGTTCTCAATTAGAGGTTTTAATTCTCCTATAAGGGCTTTTACCTGAGTTTTAGTTTCTGTTTGGTTTACATGTATTTCACTAAAAAGGTCTGATAAGGTTTTACCTCCGAATATTTCTTTATCCAAACTCATATCGTTTCTTTATAAATAGATCACAAAGGCTTATTGGTAATAAGGCCTTGTTCGTATAGTAGCATGTATTTAATTTTAAAATCATCTTTCAGTATAGATATAACTTTAGTAAGTGAAGGTGTTTCACAATCAGTCATTTCTCTTATGTAGATGTATAAAGCTTTCTTCTTAAATATCTCTAAATCGTTTCTAGTTCTAAACAGAGTTAATACTGCATCTGCTATAGTATGTTCACTCTCTTTAGTAAATAGTACGTCAAACTTTTCATAAGTTTCACTAACCCATTCATCAATAAAGGATGATAACGTTACTTGAGCGTCAGAATAGTAGGTGCTGGAGTTATCGTACGACTCTTCCATTTCTGTAAAGGAACCTACTTGCTTAAGTTTTTTATAGTTTTTGTTATTGTAGTTAATTAACCAACGTTTAACTATCGTACCAAAATATGAAAATGCTTTTGCTCCATTATCTGGGTCAAACTTCATAATCTTTTCTTCTAATAGTACAGAAACTATTTCATGTTTAAGGTCTTCTATGTGATTTACATCAGTATAGTAAAACTTAAAGGTATGTATTATGTTCTCTGCTAGTTTGTAAAAAGGTAGATATATATGATCTGTGAAGATCTTAGCACGATATTCTGTATCCACCGATACGTTGTACAATTTAATGTAGTCTTCCGTCTCTTTAGTAAAGTAATTAGCTTTACTCTTTGCTCTTGCCATATGTTAGGGGTACCCTAAAGTGATCTAGTTGTTTTTGTACGTCTTGCATAGCCGTAAAAAACTGTCCCACTTCGTCGTCTGATTGAAATACCCCTCTTTCATCCAGCGATTTTAGGTTTCTTTGTGATTTAGTTATTATTTCTGATATTTTTACTATGTAATCTGTTTGTTCCAATGAAACATCTTCGTATTTTTCTACTTTAATCAGTAGATTACTTAAAATATAGGTAAAAATAATTAGAATTACCACTAAACAACCAATAATAATATTATATAATGTTAAAAACTCTGTCATAATTATAGATTTTTAAGTATTTTACTTAATCCTTCTGAAGATTTTACTGATCTACCTGTTGAGGACTGTGTTTTATTCACTTTAGGAGTGGATTTACCTCCGCTTTTCTTCCAAATATCGTATTCTACCTTAGAAGCTAAGAAGTCTGCACTGTGTAGTACTGATATAATTGATGTTTTTTGTCTAGATGACTCCTGATAACTAAAGAAATAAGCTTTATTTGCGTCATCAAACACGCCATCATGTAATCTTATACCTAAAAACTCTTTTTGAGACACTTTAATGCCGTTATTCTGTAAAATAAATAAAGATCTATCGGGAATAAGCATAAAATCTAACTCTGAGTTGTTAGTATACATCTCTGATAGTTTATCTTGCCTCCATTTATCAGTCTGAGGTAGGTAATTAGCTTTAACTCCATCACCTATTTTACCTAAATCATGGAATAATGCGGCAAAGACTAGTTCTTCATCGGTGTAATCTATTGTTCCACCCATTTCATCATATAACCTTGACTGTTTCACCGCATACTCCACTACTCTATTAACATGGTCTACATATCCACCTGCAAATGCATTGTGATACCAAGACTTCCCACTAGCAGGAGCCATTACATACGTATCTTCTAGCGAAGAAAGTAAGGCTAGCACTTGATCTTTACGATCGGTAATGTAGGTATCTACAATTTTTAAATGCTTTTCATAGTTTTTGGCTATTTTTTCTGCTGTTAAAGACATATATTTGTTATTTATTAAGTTATTATTATATACTATGTTAATTAAACTACAATTTATATTAGTTTATATATTTTATATATTTTATATATTTTATATCAATTAAGTTAATTATTTATATTATTATACCTTATATATTATTTAATATATCTTTAAGATAATAATAATTTCCTTAAGAATCAACTATTCTATGATAAATTTTAAGATATTTTTAGAATTTTCTGATCTACTGTTACCTTCCCAATAAGTATCTACATTAATAGTTAGGGTATCACCTATATATTCAATAGGTACTGGACCTACAATTCGTCTAGTAAACCCATTATCATCATGGTTTAATCTAGAATGCTGTACCATGTCTAGTTTCTGAGCTTCATTAAGAGTTATATCTCCTTTAAAAATAGTATACATATAAGCTCTGGTAGAAGGTAAAGAAGCATAGGTGTCTATGTTAAATCTAGCAATACCATGTACATTATACCTTAAAGTAGCGTGGTAATAACCATCTTTATCTAATTCAAACGGAACATCAAAGTTAACTTGACAATCACCGCATACATCTTCAAATATTTCTTCTTTACTACAACTAGTAAAAAGAAGTAAAAGAGAAATAAGAACTGTTATACCAACCCAGGACCCTTTTCCATTGAATAGGATATAACTTGCTACTATTCTGATAAGAAAAACGACTGTTAAAAGAATTATTCCGTTAAAGAATACATTTGATAATACTTGTAATAACATAACCTTTATTTTTTTTTATTTATATACTTAAATATAAGAACTTTTACTCAGGTTACAAACTTATTTACTATGTTTTTAATCTAGGTTGTATCTCTTCTGGCCCATTATCTAGTATATATCTGAGATCGATATAGTTAAGTTCTTTTTCTATTGCCCATTCTAATACGTTATAATTCCACTTATGACCTTCTCTAGTAAAATGCTTACAGTCACATGAATAACTCTCATGTAATGTCATCCAATCATCGTAGTGTATGTCACCGCTCAATGCTCCTATACCTGAAGCTATACACCTAACACCCACACTATTAAAATGGTTAACAAAAGACTGCCAGTAATCTAATGTCCAATGTAACCAAGCTTTACTTATTTTAGGT
>TARA_R110002110_G_scaffold150107_2_pt1 | contig 24790 bp, 28 predicted proteins | sample TARA_R110002110 | Tara Oceans TARA_R110002110 (sample SAMEA4397330) | marine metagenome | biome: Polar Biome; feature: [SRF] surface water layer (ENVO:00010504); material: water (ENVO:00002006), including particulate matter (ENVO:01000060) such as... | depth 5 m
CGGGACACTGGATCTCTTCAAGAGAGGCGCGCATTCTAAGAAGCAGACCCTATGCTGTCAACCCTGCTTTTCAATTTATCTACCAAGAAACGCTCTGCCATCATGATATAAAAAAACAGGCTCCATACCATATACCCCTGTTTATATGAGGCAGTACACATAAAATTCATATCAACGGACAACAAAGAAAAACATCACTCCTTTTCCAGCAGGAGCGATAGTGAGTTACTGCAATACCTCAACCCCGTGGGTTTAGGCCCATCCGTAAACACGTGACCCACATGAGAGCCACAATGAGCACACAGCATTTCGACCCGATCCATACCGTAAGTGTCGTCTGGGCGCTCCTCAATCACCTCAGTATTGAATGGCTGGTAAAAGCTAGCCCACCCTGAGCCAGAATCATATTTAGTAGTTGAATGAAACAATGGTGTTTTACAACAACGACACAAGTAAGCTCCCGTCGCTTTTTCATCATAATATTCACCAGAAAAAGCTGGCTCTGTTCCCTTTTTCCGACAGACACGGAATTCCTCGGCTGTTAACCGCTCTCTCCAGTCCTTCTCACTCATTTTTTTGAAATCAACCATCACATTTGTCTCCGACTTTCCTTAGCTCTAAAGGGTATTTGATATACAATGGATCGTCTGTAACCCTATAGCAAACAACAATATAATTATGCAACACATTAAAAAATCAAACAAACTGGACAATGTCTGCTATGACATCCGCGGCCCAGTACTTGATCACGCCAACCGTTTGGAAGAAGACGGCCATCGTATCCTCAAATTAAACATTGGGAATCCTGCGTCCTTTGGCCTCGAAGCACCCGATGAAATTATTCATGACGTTATACATAACTTAGCAGAAGCCCAAGGTTACTGTCATGCCAAAGGTATTTATAGTGCCCGCAAGGCCATTATGCAACGCTGCCAGATTCAAGGTATTCCCGATGTCACCATCGATGACATTTTTTTAGGCAACGGTGTCAGCGAGCTGATTGTTATGTCGATGCAGGCATTACTCAATAATGGTGAGGAAATTCTTATCCCCGCACCAGACTACCCCCTATGGACAGCCTCGGTCACATTAGCTGGTGGCAAGGCTGTTCATTATTTGTGCGATGAAACCCAGGGTTGGCAGCCCAACATTGATGATATCGCCAGTAAAATCACACCCAACACCCGTGGCATCGTGGTAATCAACCCCAACAATCCCACAGGAGCTGTATATAGCGAGGCTGTATTACAACAGATTGTGGCTCTGGCTAAAGAACACGAATTAATCATTTATGCTGACGAAATATACGACCGCATTCTCTACGAGGACGCAGAGCACTTTCCTCTCGCTCGATTAGCCACGGACGTTCTCTGTATAACCTTCAATGGATTATCTAAAACTTACCGTCTGGCTGGTTTCCGTTCTGGCTGGATGATCGTGAGCGGCGCCAAGCATCTTGCTCGAAGTTATATACAAGGCATCGAAATGCTGTGCTCCATGCGACTGTGCGCTAACGTCCCCGCCATGTATGCCATACAAACCGCATTAGGGGGCTATCAGAGTATTAACGATCTAACTGGCCCAGGAGGACGGTTGTTACAGCAACGGGACACAGCTTGGTCTCTGCTCACTCAAATTCCCGGTGTTAGCTGTGTTAAACCTAAAGCTGCCATGTATTTGTTCCCACGCCTTGACCCCAAAATTTATCCTATAGAGGACGATGAACAGTTTGTGTTGGATTTGCTACTGGAGGAAAAAATTCTTCTGGTTCAGGGTACAGCATTTAATTGGCCGGACCCTGATCACTTCCGAATTGTCTTTCTGCCGAGAGAAGATGACTTGGAAGAAGCCATTAGCAGACTGGCCAGATTCCTTGAGAAGTACCGTATCAAAAAAGGTACCGACACAGTTAGCTTGACAGACTCAGGCCCGCTTACCCATGAGATTAACCAATAGGGTACAAAATTTTATCACGATACCCGGTTATCACTGGAATATACCCAGACAACTCCCGGTCTAACACCGGGTCGTTGCTGTCCACCAATAACGGTCTACCATTGAGTTCCGATATTTTAGTTTTAGTCGCCACCACTCTTAAATTCTCTCGCCCCACTCGCTGAATCACTGATGGCGTCAACTGCTGATTACCTCGCCCTAACAAGTGCCCCTGTCCTCCAATCGGTGTGATCACAATTTTGGCAACACCATTGGCCGCTGTAATCGCTTTCTCTATATCTGCGGCTGTCACATCCAAAGCAAGCAGCTCCTGGCTTTTAATCAAGTCTACGCCTAGCAGGGTGTTTTCCAGACCGAGTACTTCCATCAACCCTCTAGTCGTAGAACCGGGGCCAATAATATAAAGAGCATCGTCGTCCTCCATCTCCTCAATCAACGTAGCAGCAATATCTTCAAGCACCAGAGACTCAACCTCCCTCCCACCAGATTTTACATGCTGCATAAACCTACCTTCTTCAGGTACCAGTAAATCACCGTAATACCGCGCCTGCACCTTGCCATCCCGAAATGCCGATTCATCAATATCACGCACCTCCTGATACCGTATATCCACCAGCTCGCCTCTTGCTAGCATACCAACCAGCTTGCCAGCTATTTCCGGAGAAATAGCATACACGCCGGAATGCATTTTCACCCCCGCGGGAATACCCAATACCGGTTGCCCAGAAGGAATAGCATCACAAATATTGCGTGCGGTACCATCGCCCCCCACAAACAAAATCATATCCAGCCCCATATCCGCCATGGTTTTTGCGGCCATCTTGGTATCTTCCGGAGTTGTTAACTCTGGGTCAATGTCCCCAATCACATCAGGATCAAATCCACTTTCTCTCGCGACATCTTCGCCCATTGGACCAGGATAGGTCGTTAGGGATACAGGCTTATCTCCTAATGTCTCCGATACCACAGATAAGGCTCTCAGGGCACGCTGCGGTGCACGCAGCTGAGCGCCCCTCAGCAGAGCTTCAGCAACAGTTGCCGCGCCATCACTGCCTTTTAGAGCAACGGGGCCACCGATTCCTGCCAGAGGATTAATAATGAGACCTAACCTAAACACGACTTACTCCACAAAATTTTTAACGTATTGGTTTGTCGGGGTTTTTCCATGCAACCAATCATGGTATGTTCAATCATCATCATAAATACTATGTATAGAACATGAATAACGAACGAAAAAATACCGATAACTACGAGCACACTGTCGAACCAGAGGCTGATTTCCACGGTGCCGCCTTAATTGATGAGGATGGTAACGAAATTCCTATCACCGAAGATATGGTACAGGATGCGTGCACAAATCCTGACGAAACCGAAGGCAACACCGAAGACGAAAAAAATAGCGACTGATGTTCACAAGATAAAGGGCTTCATTACCTAAAAAAGCTATTCCGTTGCCGTAGTACTTCGCTAGAAATAGCGCCTTATTGATTAAGCTAACGACCAAGTGCATTAACTAAGTTGAACTTTAGGGCTCGCAAGCTTTGGGTTAATGCGCTATCCAAGCTACCCTGTAGCCGGTAATGTTGAAACTCTAATCGCTTGGGACAGCTCTTCCTCAAATCATCAAACACTTTAGAAACATTTGTGCCAACAGCTAGTAACGCTGACCTCATACGCCGGTCTTCCTGCGCCACATCAAAAGTTGCCAACACAGCGTCTGACAGTGACGATACCACCAAATCTGTTAACTGTTCGTGATCAAACATGGTTGCCGGAACTGACTGACCTAGCCATACACAAAAAGCATCCCTAACCATGGTCGTGCCATTCACTTTGCCATCGTAACTGTATCCTGCAATATGAGGTGTTCCAATATCCACCAGCTCAAGTAAGGGCAAGGCAATATCGGGTTCGTCCTCCCATACATCCAGCGCTACCTGCCAAGACTTCTGCGGCAACATCTGTAACAACATAGAGTTATCAACCACAGCACCCCTGCCCGCATTAAGTAGCAGAGTGTTTGGCGCCAGCTTTGAAAGTACAGACTCATCAAACAAATGGTATGTAGGGTAAGACCCATCCATGGTCAACGGCGTATGAAGACACAAAATATCTGACCGCAACACCTCATCAAAGGAAACCAAGTGAGGAATATCTTCTCCGCTGAGAAAAGGATCGTAACAACGACAATCAACCCCCAACTGTTTCAGGGTTTGGTACAACTGGCCACCCACGCTGCCGCAGCCCACAATCCCGACTGTTTGCTCCGTCCAGTATGGCCGGAGCCTAAATAATACCGAAAGCACATACTGCACTACTGCATTCGCATTACACCCCGGAGCATGTGCAAAACTGATTCCCTGTTGCCGCAAGTAAGACTGATCCACATGGTCAGTACCAATGGTTGCCGACCCCACAAACCGCACCCCACTTCCCTTTAGAAGAGCTTCATTTACCTTCGTAACCGAACGCACCAGCAGTACATCTGCGTCTTTAACATGATTACTCGTAAGCTCCCGCCCGGGAAATGTTTCCACCTCACCATAGGGAGCAAACATTTCTCGAACTAGGGGCATATTTTCGTCGGCTACAATTTTCATTCAGTACAGCCCTGCTGAGGGACAGATATTTTATCTGCTCTGATCAGAAAACGGTCAGGCAATCCCATCGACTCACAAAAAAGAGACAACTTATCCATATCAATCGACTTTCTCATCAGCGCAGAATTTCCCCCTATAGAGCCGCTCTTTTGAATCCCTAGGTTTTCAAAGCCAACCATTGGCACATCTTCCGCAATAACCGTCAGCTTTTGTGACATTAAAATTTGCTCACGATAACTCTTTATTTTTACGGGCAATTGCTTCGCTCCTCTAATCGGTAGATCAGCTATCCGCTCCCCAGCTTTCAACAACGTCTCAATATCACTGAAATGGACGAGTAGTGCCGCAGCAGTTTTTGGCCCGACTCCAGGGACACCGGGGATATTATCAATACTATCGCCGACTAACGCCAAGTAATCTGCGAGCTGTTCTGGCCAGACACCCAATTTTTCCTTAACTATAAAACGATCTTGTGGCTCACCTTTTCCGAAGTCCCAAGTGACATCATCACTGACAATCAATTGGGATAAATCTTTATCGCCGGTGATGACAATAATTTTGTGGTCCGACTCACGACCAACTTTTGCCAACGTCCCAACAATATCATCCGCCTCATAGGTTTCACTGGCAAAACTTGCCACCCCTAAAAGTCTCGTGACTTCAACGCAAGCGTTGAGCTGGAAAGCCAAAGCTGCATCGGGTAATACTCGATTTGCCTTATACTCAGGGTAAATAGTATTGCGAAAACAAGTCCCTAAACTTTCATCAAAAGCCGCTGCAATATAATTAGGCGACTCTGCCTCTAACAGTGTCAGTAAAAAATTCAGATAACCATAAACTGCCTGAGTCGGGTAACTTTCCTGCCCTATATGGCTCTCTTGACTCAACCCATGGCCACTGTTTTGGCTATACCAATTTTCCGGCAGGCCAAAATAAGATCGAAAAATATAGACAGAAGCATCGATTAAATAATAAGGCTCAGGCATAAAATGATACGCCTTTAGACGACGGAGAAATGATAGTAAGTGGGATTAAATGGCTCAGTACCAAACATCTCTGACAACGCTTTAGTAAACACTGCAGCACGACCAGGCATGGGAGAGGTGCACCAAGCCCGAGCCTGAGCCATTACCGACTGCACAAAGACCTCACTGGCACCAATACCAGCCGATAAATTATCGGCACTGATATTAAACGTATGCCCCGCTGCCACAGAAAAAATCCATTCTATCGCCTGTGGTTTGACCTCCATCTGTTCAAATGTGCGCTGCTGAACTTCTGTTCGTCCGTCCGGGTTATACCAATAACCAAAATCTACCATCTGTCGACGCTGCTCTCCGGCGATACACCAATGGGAAATTTCATGCAACGCACTGGACACATAATCACGACGAAAGACCAAACGACAGTGGTCACACCGATCCTCTGCCGGTAAATAAATAGGTTCTTCGCCGCCGCCCTCTAGCCTTGTATTAAAACTGTCAGCAAACAAACCATTAAATAGACTGATTAATTGATTGGCATTTAATTGCTCTGTTCTAAATTTATCGCCACCACCAAAAGAATCATTCCCAGACAACATCAACAGCCTCCTTGCAGGGTGTTTTATCAATCCGGCGCCAATACTCCAGACTCAAATACGCTTTCCCTGCCAACAAGTGTTCCACATACCATCGCGCAGGCCTGATGCTATCGTCTATCACTGCAGGATTGGCAATATACGTCCATGCTGGAATAAAACTGGACGCCGTCTGAATCAGAAACAACTCCCGGCTGTATCTCACAGGTGTTCCTTCATGGGGATCCAACTTGGCTATCTCTAACGGTGTTGCCAGGTGATACAGCACACCTTCAACACACTCTCCCGGCGCATAAACCACGTTGGCGCAAGCCAGCGTGGCATCACGGCGAGAACGCTTGTTAAAACGCAAGCCAAAGCCCTCCAACCTTCCCGAGCAGGCGCTCATAACGTCCAGTTCACGTGCTGCCATACGTTCAGGATTCATATTTGATCCATAAGCAAAATAGTAGCTCACAAAATTTTCACCCTAGGTATTGTGCTTTAATATAATCAGTAGTACCTTATGTTGTGTATTGAGCGTAGTACTAAACTCAACATACATGATCTGGGCACGCTTAGAACTTCTATCTAACGGCCTTTGTCTAATGACTATTTGAGGAGGCGTATTATGACTACCTCAACACCTAGCCACAACACAGACAACGTGGTTGATCTCTTCACTGGGAAATCTTACTCGTCCCCGCACAACCGTCGCATTATTCGTCTTGCTCCTGAACTCGATGGATTAGAAATGATCTATTCAAACGAGTCTCACCCTGAAAAGTTCTTTAGTATCAAAGTACTTTGCTGGGCATTAAGAGCAGATGGAGAAGTGGTGGGTCTAGTACCCTGGCTTGACGACATCATGCCATGTACAGAAATCCGAGACCCCTTAAACGGTCAGTGGGAAGGCTACTACGACTCAGGTATCGATGAAGTATTTTTCGAGGTTCCAATTCATAAAGTTATCGAATTAGAAACCTCTGCTGAATACTATGAAGTAGACTGCGATACTGACCAAGATGTGGTACAGGAGCTCCCCGACACCATTGGCACCCACGCAGTACTTTCAAGCGATGGTTTTAAAAACTTGGTACTGAAAGAAGTGGTGAGCTGGAGACTGCTCCATAATGGCTCAATACAAGGCATGCTGATTGACGACGACAAAGTTGACAGCACACCGGTATTGCCAGGAGATGAATGCCTCTATCCTGCTAAAACAGAAAAAGCATTCAAGTATTTCTTTCAGCATCATATTGCCAATAAAATTAAAGCTCGAGACCCGGAAGCTCTGGCTGCCATTTCGATGCTGGTTGATTCCTAATTAGCACTCGCTAATGGGTTAGTGAACCAAACAGAGCCGCCAGGTGCGATGACGGAGGCGGAGTTGCTGCCCCTGAATGAAAGTCACCGGAGACAAAATAAGAAAGTTAATGTCTCACAAAAACTCAAAACTCTCCCTGTAAACCTTATTTACTGTATTGGATAATAGGGCTTATCTTTTCCCTCACTTTCCCAATTAACCCAGAGCTTTTTATCGCTCCCCATTGATAATGTTATGTAATTTTCTCACCGAACATATTGATTTGAGGCGAAAGGCTTTAGCATTGAGATACGCACGTCTCTATTTTCATCAAGATATTCTGGACGATCATTGGTGGCGGCCATGATATCAATCCACTGAAGACGGCTAGGGGCTGGGTGAACAATACCTGACGATACGACCTGATGTATTTTGTACCCATTCGTTTGATTATGAATAACACCTAAACAACCAATATGGACATCACCAGAGGGTATTACCGTTTTGCATTCGGCATTTTCTTTTTCTCTACAAGCAACATTTTCAAGCACCCGATGTATCAAGCGTGCTTTTTCACCTTGGTGATTTTTTGACCGCCCATGATCTTCTAGATCGTCAGTTAGTTATTCCTCCCACGGGGTGGCATCAAAAACACCCTCAGTGGATGAAAAATTTCGGTAACCCACAGGAACCCCAGACAACACCAACAAATGCCCACCATCATCTAGCTGTTGAAGATAATCATTCAACAGCGGCCATTAGCCATCGGGACTCATTACCTGCCCCAGCGTTCGCTCAGATCGATTATCCAAAGCCAAAATATGGTAGCCACGGAACTCCAAGGCAAAGGCATAATGATCAGCCTCTTTATCCAGCAAAGTGGCATTATTCTTTGAGCGAAGCTGAAAAACTTCGAAGTAAGACTTGGCAGTTTTAAAAATTTGCTGAAAAACAGAACAATTTTGTATGTCGGAGTATTCCAACGCTCCTGATAAAGCGTGTCATAGAATCAATCAATATTTAATAAGAAATATTTTTTGAATCGTTACCAAAGCTTACTTTATAAGCTGCTTTCCATACTGTAGACGACCGGGTATCACCCACTTTCTGACAAGAGACATTTTTCCGTCAATGACCCATTGAGTTTCAGCCACATTTTTGTCCGTAGAAAAGCACACAGTGTATTGTGTGTCAGACTCCACCCCCAGAATAGGACCCACTTTTATTTTTTGCATAGAGAGACTTCCTTATCTAATCATCTTGATTAAGAACAGCTTTCCTAGAAAGTAATTCATCATGATATCTGAATAAATTTTTAATCATCCAGCATGATGGGGTCTACGGAATCATGACGTTTCTTGAGTGTATTACACACGTGACCCTGTTTCCCAAAGATGATTCACACAAAATGTACTACCTTTGACTTTCTTGAAATCACACTTTGTCCACATGCAATAATTTTGGGTGAGTCCACCACGGTTTTCTATCATTTTCTCTTTTATAAGGCTTTCGGCGTCAAACACTTTCCAGTTTTCTTGAGTGGGTATTTTTACCGCATAGCAAACTTGATCTTTATCCATATCGTCTACCCTCCAAAGCTGTTGGCACTCTGGGCAGGACATAAGTAATACCCAGTCACCAACATCCAATTGATTTAAGCTGGACATAAAGTCTGCAGACCTACTACTGATCTCAATTAGCTCTGGCTGTTCTTTACAGTTACACATAATCTACCTATATTTTTAACGCCTAGGGTCACTGCCCGCCAGCATTGTTATTTGTATTTCTAAAAACTATTACTTACTACAGTCTATTTTCCCAGCCAATCTATTTTGTAAAGATCTCTTCTACGATCTAAATAATTCCTGACTGAGCCTTCATTTTGTAATTTATTCAGCATCCCAAGATCCAGGTCAACAATTAGCGTCATTTCTGTATTGGGCGTCGTTTCAGCCATAATGGCATCATGTGGAAACGAAAAGTCTGATGGTGAAAAAACAGCGGATTGTGCGTATTGAATATCAGCGCCATCAACCTTCGGTAGGTTACCCACACTACCTGCAATAGCGACATAACATTCATTTTCAATGGCACGTGCCTGAGCACAACAACGAACCCTGAGGTAACCATTTTTTGTGTCCGTCCAAAAAGGTACAAACAGTATTTGCATCCCTTGTTCTGATTGTAGGCGAGCCAGTTCAGGGAATTCTACGTCGTAACATATAAGAATCCCTATTTTCCCAAAGTCAGTATCAAAAACTTTCAGCTCATTACCACCCTGCATAATCCATGCACGTTTTTCATGGGGGGTAGGATGAAGTTTATATTGGGAATCTACCGTGCCATCGCGGCGACACAAATAAGAGACATTTAACAATTCGTCATCTTCCAACACTGGGACAGAGCCAGCAATAACATTAATATTGTAGGAAACGGCTAGCCTGGAAATAGCCTCAACAATATCAACACTATACGCAGTAAGTGCCTTGATAGAATCAATGGAGTTGGCATGGTTTTCAATACCCATCAACGGTGCATTGAAAAACTCGGGAAAAAGAGCGAGGTCGCATTGATAATCAGATAACGCATCAACAAAAAATTCAACCTGCTGTATCAGTTCGTCAACTGAATTGAACGGTCGCATTTGCCATTGCACACAACCGATACGAGCCGTGGTTCTCTCAGCTCCAATAAGAGGAGATTTTTCAGGATCATAGTACAGATTCGTCCACTCTAGCAGTGTGGCATAACCGTGTGACTCTTTATCTTCTGGCAAATAATCTTTAATCACGCGCTTTACCTCAAACTCATTAGAGAGCTGAAAGGTAAGGATGGGGTCGTAGATTTCTTTTCTTTTAACTTGCTCTATATAAGCTTGCGGGGTCAGAGTCTTTGAGTGATTTTGATAATTAGGGATTCTCCCGCCAGCAACAATAGCTTTTAAATTCAGGTTTTGACAAAGCTCTTTACGCGCTTCATAAAGACGCCGACCTAAACGCATACCGTGATAACTGGGGGAAACAAAAACATCAACGCCATACAGCACATCCCCCAAAGGGTCATGAGTGCTTAAATAGGCATCACCAGTTATCTCGTCATAGGTGTGTTGATCGCCAAATTTATCGTAGTCGACGATGACGCTAAAAGCGGCAGCGACCACCACGCCATGGTCCTCAATGCAGATCTGTCCATCTGGGAATACTTTTAGTTGCGCCCGAAGTTTTTTCTCGGGCCAGGCCCCGCCCAATCCTGGATAAACTGTATCCATCAAGCCTTTTACTTCTGAATAATCCTCCAACTTCAAATGCCTAAGCGTGAGTTTATGTTCAGGATCTTCGATTAATGTATCGTCTGTCATTTATATTTTCTCGTCACAATAAACAAGGTTATGTAGATGTATTTGGGCAAACGGCGCTGATTTTCTGCACCCAGTGGAATGAATTTGTAGTAACAGGCTTCCAGTGCAGTAGCTCGAATGTAGCAAGGGCATATCATGAAAACAACTACCACTTGTAAACATTAGAAGTGTTGACAGAAACATCGGCACCCATGTCTGTAAACTTTTCCTTCTGTCTTCTTCTATGAACTAGATCGCCATTGGCACGTCGAAAATATCACATCCCAACCCGACGCAGGTCTTGCTTCAAGTTGACGAAAATATATAGCCCAATAAAACGGTGTAAGATCACAATCAACAATGGTGTAATTAATCTCTTTTGGCCTTATCCCTGAGGCTTAGAGCAAAGTCAGCCACCATCGTCGCCACCATTGTTAGATGTTCTAATTGTGTTAAACCCGAGGACTTCCTAGGTTTTAAATCGTGATCGCCATCTTTCAGCCAGTGTATATGCAATGCCTCACTGAAAGAAATGTCGGACAACTCATCAGGTTTACCGAGTGGGTCGCGTGTCCCCTGAAAAATGAATGTCGGTGTTTTAATCGTGAGTAGATGTTCTGTACGCATTTTTTCTGGTTGTTTTGGAGGATGAAAAGGATATCCAAAACAACAAAGTCCGGACACTTCCAGTTCATCTGCCACCAAACTTGCCATTCGGCCACCCATGGACTTACCACCGATCAATAGTGGCAATGGCAAATCAGTGCGACCTGATATTTCTTCGTAAACCTGGCGCCAACAATTGAGCAGAATTGGCTGGCGATCTGGAGGACGCTTTTTTCCTATTTCACGCCGTTGCTGCATGTAGGGAAACTCAAAACGCACTACGGCCACACCTACCGCATTAAACTCGGCAGTTAATACTTGCATATAATCGCTGTCCATCAATGCGCCAGCCCCGTGGGCAAAAATTAGCGTACCGCATGGATCAATACCTGGGGCAGGTGGATCAATTAAATAATTCATTTATTTTTTATGTGAATTTTTTTGGAATACTTCTTTGGTCAGCAAGTTACAGGTTTCTGTTTCTTGATCAAATGTTATGACGATATCTCCACGTGATATTTGCTTTTTAATCTGTTCCATTTTTGTCTCTAAACTCACTTCATTGGCACCGTAGTCGGTGCCCTCGCGACAAATATACTCCTCGATTATGGCCGCCAGTAATTCTGGCGGCAGCCTCTCTAAGGGAATATCAATCATCGAGCACCCATATATATATACATTATTCTGGCTTTCTGAATTTAAGTGTCATCCGATCACTCTCTCCAATGGCCAGATATTTATCCCGATCCTGCTGTTTAAGCCGCAAGCTCGGCGGCAATGTCCACACGCCTTCTGGGTGATGCTTAGTATCCTTGGCATTACTGTTGATTTCTGATGTCGCCTCCAAGACAAACCCAGCCTTTTCAGCCAGATCAATGACATATTTTTCTGTCATATAACCACTGACCTTCATGGTTTCCCAATCTGTACCTTTTGGTGCTCGATGCTCTACCACGCCTAACACACCACCCGGTTTTAACGCCTGATAAAATAGTTGAAATGCTGCCATTTCACTCTCTGAGCGCAACCAATTATGGACATTTCGGAAGGTCAATACGGCATCTGCATTACCCGCAGGCACGGTTAATTGATTCCGTTTGGGATCAAAAGCAGCCATTTTGACTCGACTATAGACTTCCGGGTGCCGAGCCAGTTTTTCTAAAAAAAGAGCGCGATTGTCATCGTAATAAGGGACGCCAACATCCGTGGGAAAGTGTGCTGCGTAAAGAACACCGCCACCAAGGTAAGGTGCCAACACCTCGGTGTACCAGCCTTTTCCTGGCCATATTTCTACAACCGTCATTCCCGGCTCAACACCAAAGAATTTCAACGTTTCCAAGGGATGGCGATATTGATCCCTTAACACAAATTCGGGGTTTCGGTGCTTGTCGTTAAAAACGTTATTGTCGCCAGCTTCTTGAGCATGCAGTAGTCCACTGAACCCAATCCAACTGACGAACAACATCATCAATATACTTCTGGTCACCATAATATTTTTCTCCCTATGAATAATCTTTTTCAGTCAACAGACCGTGCTTTTGTGTGAATGGTTCAAGTTTTTCTTTTAAATGTCTGCTGTTTTGATAACAGGTCCACTAGGGGCTTTCACAGAAGATGGCTCCCCTGCAATTGATACGTCATAATACTCCCATACCCAGTGATCTATAAGGCCTTGTCATGAACCAATATCTCACCCTCACTATTATTGCAGATGACCGACCAGGTATTATCGAAAAGGTTGCCGCAGTGGTCACAGCCAACGGTGGCAACTGGCTGGAAAGCAATATGTCACGGCTGGCGGGGAAATTTGCCGGCATCCTGTTAGTGGATGTCATAGAAGAAAAACAACCCCGGCTATTAACTGCTCTGGAAACGCTTAGCAGCCAGGGTATACGGGTAACGGGCGAAGCCAGCACCGTGATAGACCAAGCCGCCGGCGAGCATTTGCTGTTAACGGTGGTGGGCAATGACAGACCCGGTATTGTGGGCGAATTGTCTTCACTACTTGCCCGACTGCACGTGAATGTGGAGGAGCTTTGCACTCATTGCGAGGATGCCCCCATGAGCTCTGAAGTATTGTTTCGGGCCACAGCCGTCGTCAGTCTGCCTACATCTGGCTCCTCCCCTGGCCTAAACAGGGATCAACTTCAGGATGAACTGGAAGCCTTATCCGATGATTTAATGGTGGAACTGGAAAGCCTATAGTTAATAATTAACGGCTTTTAGTGACTCTTTGACATCGTTACAAAAACGGCTATCCCACCAGCCCTTTCAACAAAACACCTACGCCATAGGCCATAATCGCAGCAATACCGCCAACAACCACTGTCTCTAAACCAGATAACAGCCAATAGTGGGACACAAATTTTCCCTTCACCGCGCCAACCCAGAAAAAGGCGATACCTGTTACAACTGCGGACCACTCAAAGGGATTAGCAATAAGCCCAGGCAATACCCAGTTAGTCACATAGGTTGTCAATGGAATAAATCCAACCAGACAAAAAGCAACAAAGGTTGCCAAACCGGCTTTAAATGCGTTGTGCTCTTGTAAAGTCATGCCATGCTCTTCTAGCAACATAGTATCGACCCATTTCTCTTTGTCAGAGGTAATCACCTCAACCGCATCCTCCAACAACTGTCCTTCAAACCCCTTCATGGCCAAGATCTGCCGGACTTCCTCTCTTTCTCCTTCAGGGAATCGTTCAATTTCATCCAACTCCATCAGACGAACTTTTTTTCGATGTTGATTTTCTGCACGGGTACCCAAAAAGTTACTGACAGCCATACTAAAACCATCTGCCAGCAAATTGGCAAAACCAAGAATAATAATGACACCGGCGGGCATTCCGGCACCCGCCACACCCGCCACAATAGCAAAGGTCGTAATAGCGCCATCGACCGCACCATAGATAAATTCTTTGAGGTAAATAGAGTCGGGGCCATCCGCTAAACGCTTGGCTATCAGGTGCGGATGGTGGTGAGCCTTAACATGCTCAATACTGTTTTCTTTATTTGGGCTAGCCATGAAGACTCCAAACCGTTAACACGTATCGCCATTGACCTTTATTATCAAAAATATAACAACATATTAACCAGCTATGGTCATTTGGCAGCTCAGACTGCATCATACCTCAGAGGCCTTTATAAGTACTCATCACTCACTGCACCATAACTCACAGCCCAAAAATTTCGACCATGCTAAATATCGTACTGTTTGAACCGGAAATCCCACCGAATACTGGCAATATTATTCGACTCTGCGCCAACACCGGATTTGCGCTTCATTTGATTGAGCCTCTTGGTTTCGAGCTTGACGACAAACGTCTGAGACGTGCTGGGCTCGATTATCGAGAGTGGCAAGATGCCCAAGTACATGCCAACTGGAAAGCCTTTTTGAAAGATGCTCTTATGGCCGAGGCAGGTAAAACGCCTGATCGGATATTTGCGATCAGCACCAAAGGTCAAACCCGTTATACCGATATCACCTTCGAGCCTGGCGACACACTCGTGTTTGGTCCAGAAACCCGTGGCCTGACGGAAGAATTCCGCCACGCTCTGCCTCCAGAACATGTACTCCGAGTTCCTATGCAGGAACAAAGTCGAAGCCTAAACTTATCCAACACCGTTGCATTAGTTGTCTATGAAGCATGGCGTCAATTAGATTTTGAAGGTGCGGTCTAGACCCTCGCTTTTAACCTGAGTAATCTTTAAAAATGAATTCTGTTTCCAACACAAGCCGCGCACCGATCGGGCTATTCTATGGCTCATCCACCTGTTACACGGAAATGGTGGCAGAGAAAATAGCGGCTAAATTGAATGAAGTCCTCGCGGGTAAAACAAACGCACATGTAACACAAGCAGGTGATACCTGCGTTGACATCTACAACGTCATGTACGAACCCGCTGCCACCATGTGCGCGTACGAGTATTTAATCCTTGGCATTCCCACATGGGATTACGGTGAGCTTCAAGAGGATTGGGAGAACATCTGGGACGACATTGATGCTCTTGACCTGTCTGGAAAAACTGTGGCGCTCTTCGGGCTGGGAGACCAAGTGGGCTACCCTGAATGGTTTCTCGATGCGATGGGGTATTTATGGGCTAAAGTCTGCAACCAGGGCGCAAAAACTGTCGGCTACTGGTCAGTAACCGGATTTGAATTTAACCAATCCAAAGCGCTTACCCCAGATGAACAGTATTTTGTTGGCTTGGCCATTGATGACGAAAACCAGTTTGAACTCACTGATGAACGAATCGCCACTTGGTGCCAACAAGTTCTCAATGAGTTTCAACTAGAGCAATAATGCCTGGAAAAATCTGTTTGGATACAGCCCTATTAAAAGCTATTCACCAACACCATGATTGCTGACACTGCAATCATGGTGATACTACCCGCTGTACCAAATATCCTAGGAAGAGACTCACCAGCCATACCTCGTAAGCCCGCAGCATGAAGGAGCCTGCTAACTAACAGCAAACAACCTAGGCTGTGCACCAACCAGTCGATCGCGACAATATTTTCTACCGCAACCAACAATAACAATGCCACTGGAAAATATTCCGCTGCATTGGACCGTACTCTCATACGCCGTGACACAGGGTCTTGGTCACCCTCGCCAAAGGCTTCTTGATATTTCCACCGGCCCCAAATTACATCTAAAGCCAAGAGCACCAGAAACAGACCCGAAAGAGCAATATAAATCGCTGAAATTTCAATATTAAAAGCAACTTCATATGGCATTTGTTTTACCCCTTCTGCTAGAGACACAAAAAATTAAAGCACATAGTACGTCTACTGATAAAATATGACATAAATTTTTATCGAGTCCACACTCATAATCCCACGATGTATTAAGTCCATTATGCCCACACACCCCCAAAAAACGTTTACCGAAGCTCAGATTGAATGGGATAGCACTGGCCTACCCAAGGCTACGCTGTTCAACGATGTCTATTTCAACAGTGATGGAGGCATCGACGAAAGCCGTTATGTGTTTATGACACAAAATGCTCTCTCGCAACGATGGAATAAAACGCCTGGCGACTCATTTACCATCGGTGAAACTGGGTTTGGTACCGGGCTAAATTTTCTGGTGGCAGCAAAATCCTGGCTAGAGCAGTCCAACCCAAACAACAAAACCGACACAGATCTAGGCACCCTTCATTTTGTTTCTGTGGAAAAATTTCCGCTATCAAAAGCAGACTTACAACGCGCTTTAGGGTTATGGCCTGAATTATCAGAGTTAGCAGAAGAACTTATACAGCTTTACCCACCGCCAGTTGCCGGGATCCACCGACTGCATCTAGCCAATCACCGTATTATTCTGACCCTAATGTACGGTGATGCCCAAGATATGTTCTCCTCCATAAAAAGCAGTGACCACCCCTTGTTTCACCGGCACAATAATCCGGTGATCGACGCCTGGTTTTTGGATGGCTTTTCTCCGGCCAAAAATCCCGACATGTGGTCCGATGCATTATTTCAAACAATGGCTGATTTGAGCCAATCTCACACGACGTTTAGCACCTTCACCGCAGCAAGTAGCGTACGTCGTGGGCTAGAGCAGGTCGGATTTGATGTTGAAAAAATACCGGGGTTCCATCACAAGCGTGAAATACTCTGTGGTAAGTTCACCGATATTACCCCACAAAAAACATCAGAAATTGATTGGACACCAGCCCCATTTAGCTCACCTTACCCATCACCCTGGTACCTGACCCCGGCCATAAAAAAACCTGAAACAACTATTGTTATAGGTGGAGGCATTGCCGGATGTGCTACCGCACGAGCACTGGCGAACAGGGGGATCGTCGTCACACTGATTGAGCGTCACAAAAAAGTAGCCCAAGAAGGCTCAGGCAACCCTCAGGGTATTCTTTATCCCAAGCTATCGACCAGCACATCCGATCTGGCACGCTTTGGCACCGCTGCATTGATCAATGCCAGCCGCTATTACAATAATTTTTTAAATAACAATAAATTCGGTGAACAATGTGGCGTATTGATACTGCCCCATTCAACACAAGATAAAGAACTGTTTGAACAAATCACCCAATTATTTCCCAGTGAGTTTGTACAATTACTCACAACAGAACAACTTGACCAACAAGTAGGTTTTCCCCTCGCCAATCAGTTTGGGCTGTTTTTCCCCAAACTTGGCTGGATCAAGCCACCTACAGTCTGCCAACTATTAACTGAACACCCCCTCATCACCCTACAGACGGCAGAAGTTGTGGAGATCCGCTCAGAACCAGAATCACAGCAAAGCTCCAACCAACAAACAAACTGCTGGCAGGCTCTGGATGAAACTGGCGGCGTTATCGCCAAGGCTCCTGTTATGGTCATTGCCTGTGGTTTTGATAGCAGCAAATTCAGCCAAACTAATCACTTGCCCCTTAAAAAAATTCGTGGGCAAATCACCGCTGTGCCCGCAACCAATAAAAGTGGAGCACTAAAAACCGTACTCTGTGGTGAAGGTTATATCGCACCGGCAGTAGATGGCGTTCACACCCTAGGAGCCACCTATAATCTAGGAGAAACTATAACGACGGTGCGATCAGAAGACCACCAAGCTAACATGCAACAACTCGCCGCCACAGATGCAGCCTTGGCAGAGAGATTTGACGAACTGGATATCAACCAGCTGCAAGGCCGAGTCGCATTTCGATGCACCACCCCCGATTATCTTCCTGTCGCAGGGCCAGCACCCAAACTGGATGATTATCTGCAGGACTATAAATTGATGAGAAAAAATGCCCGCGCCCACATCCCTATCGAGGGTTCCACTTGGCAAGGGTTGTATATCAATATTGGTCATGGTTCTCGCGGGTTAAGCTACGCACCCCTATGTGCGGAACTTGTCGCCAGTCAAATTTGTGGTGAAGTACCACCGATGGAACTGGATTTACAACAATCCCTACATCCAGGACGATTTATTATTCGTGATATAAAACGGAACAAACGCTAGAAATTATCCTTCAACTGTTTCAACCTAGGTAGACATATCCACCCTACATCTTTCATTAAAAAGGTGGATAGATTTTTATTTCGACACATATAATAAAAATACGCTAAAAAGAGTCCATTTATGCAAAAAGTACCCAAAGCCAGTGTCAGACCAGATAACAGCAAACTCAACTTATTATCTCACCGTGAAGTTGATGGTTTGGTGGCCACCTCAAACCAAAACGTCTATGAACTCTTCAGGCAGTGCGCACTGGCAATACTCAACACTGGCAGCGATCAGGATGATGGTGCACAACTTTTAAAAGACTTTTCAGACTTTGATATCAAGGTGGTTCAACAATCCCGCGGATTAAAACTGGAGGTATTCAACGCACCAGAAAGTGCATTTGTTGATGGGCAGATGATCAACGGTATACAGGAGCATTTGTTTTCAGTTCTGCGCGACATTGTCTTCACCAGCCACAAAATGACCAAAGAAGACAAATTCAACCTTCAGTCCCCAGAGGGTATTACCGATGCGGTATTTAGAATTTTACGCAATGGCGATATCGTCAAACCCAATGTCGCACCCAACCTCGCTGTCTGCTGGGGAGGACATTCCATCAGCGAGCATGAGTATAAATACTCCAAACAGGTTGGTTACGAACTGGGATTACGCAACATAGACATCGTCACAGGTTGCGGTATCGGTGCCATGAAAGGTCCGATGAAAGGTGCCACTATCGGCCATGCCAAACAACGCTATGGTAGCGGCCGTTATATTGGCATTTCCGAGCCAGGAATTATTGCCTCTGAATCACCCAATCCCATCGTCAACGAACTGGTGATATTGCCGGACATAGAAAAACGTCTAGAAGCTTTTGTACGTTTGGCTCACACCATCATCGTTTTCCCCGGTGGAGCCGGGACAGCAGAAGAAGTGCTCTATATTTTGAGCTTACTCATGCACCCAAAAAACAAAAATGAATCCCTATCATTAATTTTTACAGCACCTAAAAGCAGTGAAGATTACTTTCATAGCATGGATGAATTTATTCGCAATACCCTGGGCGAAGAAGCGACCAAACACTACCAAATTATTATTGATGACCCGAAACAGGTCGCCAAAGAAACCCGACGCAGCCTAGATGCCGTTCTTCAGCACCGCCGGAAAAACCAGGAAAGTTATTGTTACAATTGGCAATTACATATCGAACCCGACCTGCAAACACCCTTTATTCCTACCCATGACAATATGGCAGCGCTGTCTCTTGATAAAACGCTACCTTGCCATACCTTGTCGGCACAACTTCGCTGTGCTTTTTCTGGTATTGTCGCCGGAAATGTAAAACCTTTTGGCATTGAGCAAGTCTCGAAATACGGCCCTTATCTGATCAAAGGCGAGGCAGAAATTCTATTCGAGCTGGACAAACTACTTCGAAAATTCGTAGTGCAACGACGAATGAAACTCAATATTGATAACTATCAACCCTGTTATAAAATCGCCAACATTTGAGAATAAAAAAGGGGGCCATACGTTAAATTACGTATTATTTCTTTATTCAATCGGATAACTTCATCATCGGAAACGGTAACAGGGATCTGTGTGACACCAACAAACGATGGCCCTAATTTTTTTAACGCATCAACTAAATAACTTTGATTAAATGCCTGAAAAGAACCCGATACAATGGCACCACCACGCAAATCATAGAGCTTCATTCGCGCTAAGTAATCGTTAGATGTAAATTCATTTGGCAGGTAGCCATTATTGGGAATAAGAGGAAATTTGTTATCAACAATATGAAAGTGACTATCAAAGAGTTCAAATTTATCTAACGGAAGCTTATCCAAAAAGAGTCACCTCCTTCTATTTTTTTGTGACCTTTGATCTGGCAATATCATCTATTTGAGAGTAATACGTTTTACGAAAATCCCCCAAAATATTCTCACACTTGTCATTATCATAACCCATCGTATCCAGCGCCATACGAGCCAACTCTAAACTTGCTTCAACATTTTCAGATACGATACCCGAGGCACCTAGTCTTCGCAATTCAGCGCACTTTCTCAAGCTGTGGCCGCGTGCATAAATATGAATTTCGGGATATATTTTTCTTAATGTTAAGACTAGCTGTTCCGTAGCGTCAAAATCATCCAGTGTCACAATGACAACTTTTGCATCACTGGCACCCGCAGCTTCCAATAATTTTGGGTTACACACATCACCATAAAAAACGGGGTGACCTTTTTTTCGTTCCTTTTCAACTATTGAGGCATTTGAATCCAAAGCTATAAAGGGTATTTCTGCTGTTGAAAAAACTTCACCTATTCTATGCCCTACACGACCAAATCCTGCAAGCACCACAGGCGCCACAGTCATATCACTATTTTTAATGGCCTTTTTATCTTTTGCTTTACAAAGCCCCTGTGCAAAATATGCCAGAACAGGTGTAACAAGCATGCTAAGCAGCACAACAAGCAAGAGGTGCTGAAACAATTTTTCGGTAAAAATATCCGCTTCATAGGCTAAAGAAAACAATACCAATGCAAACTCACCACTCTGAGCAAGTACCAGTGCGACAGCAAGGCTAGTTTTTGTCTTAATACCAAACAGGTAGGCTAACGGAAAAAGTACCGCGACTTTCACCATAATCAATACACCCACCAAGCCAAATGAAACCACTGGCGTTTCGAGCAATAGATTCAAGTTCAGTGACATGCCCATCGACATAAAAAAGAGGCCTAGAAGTAGCCCTCGAAAGGGTTCAACTTCAGCGAGAACCTGATGCCGATAGGATGAGTCCGATATAAAAAGTCCCGCAAGAAAGGCTCCCATCGCCATAGAAAGCCCAATATGCTCTGTGACCAGCGCGGTTCCAAGAACAACCAAAACGGCAGAAGCCGTAAAAACTTCCGCGTTACCGGAAAGTGCTACACGATGTAATATCGGGTGTAACAAATAACGGCCTACCAGCACGATTAACCCTAGGGTTAATATAGATTCAACTAGAGCAAAGCCAATATCCTTACCAAAACTGAGCTCTGGCATCACCAACAAAGGCACCAAAGCCAAAAGTGGCACAACAGCAAGATCTTGTAGCAGCAACACCGAGAAAGACGTGCGCCCATAAGAAGATGTAAGTAACTTTTTCTCGGTAAGTATCTGTAACACAAATGCAGTAGAAGAAAGCGCTAATGCAGGCCCAATTAGGGTAGCTGCACGAAGGGGAATATCGAAGAAAAAATGGCCAATACCACCTAATAAAATTCCCGCAAGTAAAACCTGTAACGTACCCAGACCAAATACTAGGCGCCGCATAAGCCAGAGGCGTGAAGGTTTAAGCTCGATACCAATCACAAACAGAAGAAGGACAACCCCAATTTCTGCAAGATATCCAATTTCACTGACATTATCGATCAAACCTAAGCCAGATGGACCGACAATGACACCAGAAACTAAAAAACCAGGAACAGCACCGAGCCTAATAGCCTGAAAAAAAGGAACGGCAACAACCGCTGCGATCAACAAGATAATAATGTCAGCAAGGTATTGTGAAATCATATGCTATATCAAATTAAAATAGGGGATGACGCAATTGTAAACTAACTAGCCAAACTGTACGGGTACGCCCTCTCGGTCAAACGCCATATATTTTGAGAGGTCTCCACCAGTTTCTACAGTGTGCAACATCATCTTAAGAGGCTCCTCTGCATCATCAGAGCTTGGGGCGACACCACTCCTGCCAGCCAACACAATCTGCCAATCCTTTTCTATTCTTTCAGCTTCAGCCACTAGGTTTGAAAAGGTGCTCAATTCATCCAATGTCTTATCCACGCACATAATGGGCTGTAATGCGCCGCCTTGGCCAGAGTGAAAACGACTTTCATCTTCCTCTCCATGATCATCTGGTAGCGAAGCCCTTAAAAAGACAAACAGTAACCGTTGCGGTTCAGGTTGTTGTTTTGCAAAGAATAATAGTGACTCATAATTAGTAATATTAATTTTCAAACTCCTTTTAATACGTTAAAGGTACAGACAGAGCAAAGCTTGTAGAGGTCCGCTATTAGGGATTAACTATATTTTAATACAGGCATGTTATGACACAAAACAAGAACATTAACGGTTTGTCGGCAGAAAAACTGCAATGTCAACTTCTTGCAGTTGAGAAATAGCTCTCCATCCACTGATACAGTTTTTGGACTGTTAGCTCATTAAGAGGGAGAACCTCAAACTTACTTTCGGGGTCTTTCTCTCTATAGGAAAACTGATAACGAATGATATCGGGATTATCATCATGCAATATTAGAATGATACGTTTGCCGCTCTTCAAACAATCGATTGTCATTGCATCTGCAGGAATACCATTTGATCGCATATGCTGGCTAACACCCACAACGGGATCAATATCTTGGATGTCCTGCTGAATACGAAGATGAGCCTCAGCAGCTACATCAGATAATTGGGATAGAGGCTTACCAATCAACATAGTAACTCTTGTGATGTGATCAACTAAAAATTAATATTTCAAAAACAAAGCGAACCTCACCAAAACCAGCCCACGTCTCTAGGTGGGCGTTTGTTTAGGGACCAGCTATGTCTTTATTCCTTACAGCTTCAGCGCCCGTTCATTCAGCACCTAATCCCATAGTTTATTTGACTTTTTTTCCTTTTTTTCATTACGCTTTTCTTTCAATGTTTTTTCAGGTTTCTTTTTAACTGATTTTTTTGAATCTTGTCCTTTAGACATAAATCACTCCGTTAACTTTGTTGATAAGACTTTAAACGTATAAAAACATAACAGTTTATTAAAAAGGCTTCGATACTATATCACCTCCGCTCTAAACCAGGGCGCTCTATCTTAAAAATCAAATAGTTATGTTATTTAGAGTCCTGCCATGAAGATCTTGACTACTGATTCAGGTGGTTCACTTTTTGGTATCGTAGCCATTTTTTTTCACCCCTCCATCTAACTGATATCATATCAATCCAATTTATTTGATCTAATTCAATGAACGACACCAGCCTCCTCGCCTTTTCTCTCTCCATTACCGGCCCCATTTTCATGGTGGTCTTGTTGGGCCTGCTACTAAAAAGGCTGGGAGTGATTAATCTTCAGTTTGTTCAGCCTGCTTCTGACCTTGTTTTTAAAGTGGGCTTACCGGCTATTCTGTTTTTAAGTATTTATCGCGCAGATTTAGCTAATTTCTCCATGGGGCTGCCATTGCTCATTGCGATACCCATTACTCTGTTGTTGTTTGCTGTCTCTCTACCTATCGGTCGGCTATTTATAGCTGACAAAGGTGATTGTGGTGTTTTTGTGCAAGGGGCTTTTCGTGGCAACCTCGCCGTTATTGGTTTGGCATTCTGTAGTAATGCTTATGGCGAACCCGGTTTGGCTGCAGCGGCGGTACCCGTGGCAGTGTTGACCATACTGTATAACCTGTTGGCAGTAGTGGCGCTGAACCCCATTGAGTCCGGCAACAGCCAACCACCCCTGCAACGTATGGCAATTAACACCCTAAAAAACCCACTGCTGATCGGCATTTTGCTGGGTTTTATAATGAAGTTCAGTGGTCTGCCATTACCCAAACTAATAGAAGACACGGGCAACTACTTTGCTCGTATGACATTACCTCTAGCACTGCTATGTATTGGTGCCTCCATGAACATGAAAGCACTAAAACATTCCGGTATGAGTACAGTGTTAGCCTCTACTCTCAAATTAGTAGTGGCCCCCCTACTGATGATCAGTCTTGCTATTTGGCTGGGTGTGCACGGCATGGAGCTGGGTATTTTGTTTTTTCTGGTCGCTTCGCCCACGGCAGTAGCAAGTTTTATTCAAGTGAAAGCTATGGGGGGCAATGGGGAATTCGCCGCCAATATTGTGGTGATGTCGACGTTATTGGGCATTATCACGGTAACAGGCGGATTGGTGGCCTTAAAAGCCTTAAGCCTTCTTTAAAAAAGACGTTTTTACTCTCGCTTCAACCCCACCCATTCGTTAACAACGCCACAAGACAGCGCTCCTACAAATGCTAACAATTTACTCTTCCCAGAACCGCCACCACTTCCTGCTATTTTCTCTCGATTCTTGTCCTTTCTCTGAACCTTTACCCAGTTCTTTCTGTACTTGCTTAGACTTCATTTCTCTTTGCTTTTCCATGCTTTCTGAATCAGTAGATTTTTCTTTCTTCTCCTCCCTTTCTTTTACACGAAATTCTTTCCCGTCCCTATCGCTATCTTTTGCTTCCATCGCAGATTTATGTTTCTCTTTTTGTTCTACTGACGGCTGCCCCTTACCCGCCCATGCGGGCTTTTCTGCCATAACAGGCATTACCGTTAAACTAGCAGCAACAAAAAGGGCCATTAATTTAGTGTTCATAGTGATACTCCGATCTAATAAGAGGATTGAAATGACAGTGACATAATCTTTTTGGGGCTGACCCAGATAACTAAGCCGTATTATCTTTAACCCAT
>TARA_R110002110_G_scaffold415559_1_pt1 | contig 24718 bp, 33 predicted proteins | sample TARA_R110002110 | Tara Oceans TARA_R110002110 (sample SAMEA4397330) | marine metagenome | biome: Polar Biome; feature: [SRF] surface water layer (ENVO:00010504); material: water (ENVO:00002006), including particulate matter (ENVO:01000060) such as... | depth 5 m
ATTCCCCAATTGGAGAAACAGCGTATCGGCCTTGATATAGGTGTTCGCTCTTGGGTAGTGGTCGATGAGTACAATTTGGATATTGCTGAAAACTCATATTATCTCGAACCGCAAGAACCAATCGGGCGAGTATCCAGACAGTTTCTAGTCGCCATCAGCCGTGCATTTTACTCCGCTTTGCAAGACGAGCCCGGACGCGAGGTGGACCGAACGGGAGATGACGATAGAGGGTCATGACTAAGACATTCACATCAACCGACTTAGGCAAGCGCACAGGCGACATTACGACCGCTGCAATGCCTGGACCTGTGGTGATCACCCGTCACAACAAACCTGCATTCGTGATGATGAGCATTGAGTTTTACGACCGTCGTAAACGGGAAGATCCACGGAAAGTGTACTCAGTAGATACGGTTCCCGATCGCCAGCGAGAAGTCTTGGTGGCTGCACTCGATGAGGCATTGAAATGAGTAATCAGCTCACACCCGGATCGGTTGTCCGCTATCCTTTTCTGGCGGCTCTGGCCGTCATGTTTGCCGTTGTTTCCAATGCTAGTGCGGAGGAAGAGCGTACAGACACAGTGACTAAGTCACATATACCGATTTGGCATTACACGATTGAAGTGGCGACAGCAAAGAATGGCGGCCAAGTCAACATTCTCATTCATGATGGAGGTGGTACGAATCTTCGCAAGGCGACGATTGTTGAGGTGCCAGCGGGTCAGAGCGGAACGAATATATGCTGGGATCATCCGACCGAACCAGGTCAGCGGCGGTTTACGTATTACATAACTTCTAGTCAGACGCAGGCGTTGATTGCAGTTCTGCAGAACGCGAAGACCAGGGGTAGCGCCACTTTTTCTTGCTGGGTGGATTCAAGCGGGACTGTTCAAATGCAGATAAGAACCAGTCGTGATTTGCCTCAGTAACTTATAGCCCGATGAAATGTTTCGGGAAGAACGATCATCAGTGTGATTTCTATATGAATTGCATCACTTCGTTGGTTTTAGGTTAGGCTTAGCAGCTCATCTTTTGGGACGTGTATTTTTAGATGGCCAAGTTAAATTTGCGTGGTCAGGATTATACGCTTTTCAACCTTATGGTACTCTTGAATTGAAGTACTCAAATACTAAGAAAGCAAATGATGAAAAAATTCAGGAATGCTCTGTTCTGTGCTCTCATGCTATTTGCTATTTCCAGTTCGGTACAAGCAAATGATAATGCAGCACGACTAACACAGTTGATTAGTGCTGCGGAGCTTTGCGAAGCTACGGATGAGCACGGTACTGTGCATCGTGAAGATGTAGATGAAACAGGCGCCCTGCTGAGCCAAGAAGAGAGGTTTATGGCGTTGTTTGTAGCTCATTTTGGAAAAGAGACGATCTCGGAAAAAGAGTATCTTTCTTTGCAATGCCAAAATTCAGAGCACAACTATTATCAGGGACGAACATTGCTGCAGGCCTATTCTGTCAGGGAGAACTTCTTTTATCCACCACCATTTAGTACGGCTGGTCGCCACATTTTAGACCAACTAAAAATTAGGGTTGAACAAGATTTTTGTTGCATAGCAAACAACAAAACACACAAGATCGGTTGGTATGGCGCCACGACATTTGTTGGACCGTCACGCCCTCCCTCTATCAAGCAACTGCTCAGTGCGCGACGCTTTCGGAATGCGTGCCCCAATCTGGTTACGTATGGGTATGAGTTTTGCGGCATTCCAGGGTATGCAATTGAGGATGATTTCCAAGACATCAGAGCCGTTGAGTTGAAGTGACTTCAAAAGTTACATTGCTGCTATTTTGTCTCTTTTAGATTCTATTGCATTGGTTGGTACACTGGATAAACACGTTCGCCTGACTCCATGAGCCATCCACCTCTATCTAGGTAGTCTTGTCGTGCTGCTTGCTCCCGAGCGAGTTCCGGATTGCCAATTTTTATTCGCATCGTAAAGGCTGCAATGTCTTTTTCTATTCGTGACTCAACTATGTTGCGCATGTTCTGTGCGCCCTCTATACCAGAAGAAGCGTCTGCAAAAGCTCCATCAACCTCGGCGGTTGAAATGTGAGCACCAACAAACTCTCGATGTAAAAAGACCCCGACACTCTTGCTATCCAAAAACTCAAATCCATATTTTTTCACGTTAAGAATGCCATCTTTGGGTATTTCATCAGCAGCAATAATCCAAAGGTAATTGGGGCCACCAGAAGCTGGAAATCGAAAGCTAAATGCGCTCCCAATAGTATCCGACACTGAACGTAACATGGAGTATTGAGGCATATTTGCTATTTCTTCCTCAGTAATTTCTCTCTTGTTGATCAGGGAAAACTGAAGGTTGTTTACGATAGTGTCGTGGGAGTCGGTACGGCTGACGTAGGGCGATGAGGCGACCCCGATGGAGAAACGCCTCCCCAAATGGTCTTTGCCAAAACATACAAAACGCTGGTGAAAAGAACGCCCCATTACATCTGGCCAATCATTGAAATCTGGCGGTCTACCGAAAACCGTTTCTTTCTCAGACGTATTTCCGTCACAAATTCCTAGACTTTCGATCTTATCGACTAGGTCTGGGAATCCCACTGTGGATGTGGCAGGTCTTGGAAAATTTGATACCCAAAATTGGTCATCTGCAGAGGCGGGCGTGACCAAAATCATAGCTAAGAAGAGTATCGCAAAAAGTGGAAATTCTTTGGCGGGCATGTTGGGCATTCTTCTTTCAAGTTACGGTATTGAATTATTATAACACCGCCTTTTGCCATTTCAGATGATGGTTAGGGCTTGGGATTTAAATCAGGTTGGGCTCTATGGCGAGTGCCACGGAGCCCCGTGCCGGGTCTCCGCCCATGCGGGTAACAATTCCTGATGCGTTCGTAGATCTATCTCCCGAGTTCCAACATCATCTCATCCCATTGATTGGGCGCAGAGTCCTTCTTGTCCTGCCGACAATGTCGGCAGAGTAGGGGCGGTCTTATCCGCCCCCTGGTCAAGGCAACCTTCGGCGATTGAGCCGGTCTCCCCAGCCTTCACGTCTCTCCGCTCACGCTTCGATCGTTGCAGGCCGGGTGATCCCCCTCCGGCTCAATCGGCCCTGACCATTCCCCCCACGCTCATCGGCACTGGCCTAATGCCGGTTGCATGTCGCAACCGGACCATCGAAAGGAAAGTGAAGTGTTTCAGCGATCAACATCATTCAGACAATCCAGTTTCTTGCAGGAGGGTAGGGCGCGTTACGCCGCTTTCTTCCTCATCGAGCTAGCTGCGACCTGTGCCTTCTTTGGGGGCCTCTATGCAGCAACAACATTCATCACCGTGGCGACCGGCAATCTCTAAAGGAGGACTACCCCCATGTTTTTTATCATCAGACTTCTTACTAACAAATACGCCATAGGCCTCATTTTGGTGCAAGCGTACCTCGCTCAGTTCACAGATTAATCAGACACATAGGACAACCCAACCCATGAAACCCGCAGACGCAATGCAGTTTTTAGGACTACCCGGTGAACTCACAGAAGCCAGTCTAAAACAGGCTTTCAGAGCAGCCGCGAAAAAATATCATCCAGACGTAAACCCCGCAGGGGGGGAGATGATGAAAGCCGTCAATGATGCGTATGACACCCTCAAGCCGCTCATTGGTGAAACTATCCAGCCGACACAAACCACGGCAGGGGTCGACTACCCCGAGGAATGGAAAAGCGCCAGCCGAGGCAGCACCAGCATGGACAAAATCCGGGAAACCTATGGCTCAGCACTGTTTGCTAAAAAGACAGGCCGACGCATTGCAGGGGCGAGAGCATGAGCCGCCCCGCTGAAATCGCGCCAACAGTAGCCCGGCTTTTGCCGGGTAACTGGCGGCACACCACCATTGAAAGCGACGACGCCGACAAGTGGCGACCCGCCGCAATCATCAAGAACGACAACACAAGCGGCCAGAAAATCCGCATTCAACAGCATTGGCAGAAAGCCGACAGGCTGGAAATCGGCGGAGTTATAGCGGGGTCAATCTACAAAACACCGCGCATCACCGTCGCAGCATCGAGGACGGCGGAAGCAATCGCCGCCGACATAGCCCGCCGCCTCATCCCCGACTATCTCAAAGCCTTTGAAAGATCTGCAGCCGAGGCAGAAGGGCGCAAAAGCGTCCACACAGACGAAGCCCTAAAGCTCGCCTTGCTCAAGAAATTCTTGCCCGAAATGAGCCCCGGCAGGAACCACAGCGGCAGAGCCGATCAGCGTTGCCGCTTTGGCAATATCGGCCTGAATCACGACCGCACCCGCGTCAACGTCGAAGGCTCTTTTCCCTTTGACCTATTCGTCAAATTCCTTGCGACCCTTCCCGAAGAACAGGAGAAACACTCATGAAACAGCCAGAAACCCGCAACGATCCGCCCCGCGCCGTTTGGTTTGATGCGATCCGCGATGTTGCCGGAGCCACCCGGCCACAATCCGGCGAACGCTGGCGCAACCGTAGGCAATCCGGCCTCACTGACGCCGAATTATTGGAAGCTATAGGTCAAGAATTTGGCATCCAAGGAGGCTCAAGCTGCGTCCGCAAATACCACTCCGCCGTTGATCTGGTCGAATGGGACGACACCGAAAACAGCAGATGGCCCTATGGCTATGCCTATCACGGCGGCACTAATCCCCGCCTAGCCGTCACAGAGGACTTTTGCCGCGCTCACATGTCGGAAGGCTTGAAAGCCGCGGAGCTTGTCGTCCTTGCCCGCGAAGCCCTAGAAATTCCAGACGCGGGCGGCGCTTTTCAGCAGTCGCTTTTCTGAGCCTGAACCGCCTCAAAACCAACCAATCCCTGCAACCTCGCCCTAATCGAAAGCCCCTAAAATGCCGCGAGCACGAGAGCCCAGAGGCAGCGAAATGTTTTTCAATCGGAACAGAAGGCAGCGCCGCAAAGGCATTCGCGTCTTTATCCTCCGTGCTGGTCTCCCCGATCTTTCAAACAATGGGATTTCAGCCCGTCACGATGCAGCCGTCTTGACCGGCCCCGATATTCCCCAGCTCGTCAGCCCGAGCGAGGAAGCCCCGGAAATCCGCCTTATCAGAAACCAAAACCCCGAACCCGCTCCACAATTCGCAGCAGCGCCCGCCACACAGCCCCGAGGAACGACCGGACCAAGCCGGGGAGGGTGCTTTGTCTTCTCGCAGGAACAAGGCTTTCCAGCCGCCCAGCCTATTCCGCTCCTGGACCGCTTCGACGAATAGCCAAAGCCACCAGCGCCCACCCGGATTGAAACTGGCGTTGAAGTCGGGTTGAGTAAAAAAAGGGTCCCACCACGTGCTTTCAGGGTAAGCGCCCGGTGAAACCCACCCTGCCTTTGATCGATAGTGATTGCTAATGTCCATCAGCGATTAAATGGACATCAGGGAGTGGTTTGTGGCAAATCGGCGCAGATGTCGGAACTGGGATGATGATGAGAAACGGATGATCTGCGCACAGACGCCCCCGCCCGCTGGTGCTAGACATGAAACAATGAACGTCGCAATATAGAACTTGGCGTGCGTCACGTCGAAACAGAAACCGGCGATGGCATGCCCATGGCCACATAACCATTCTATTTTATTTGCTCGCTGCAAATATGGGGACTACTAGGCTATGGGGATCATATTGGGACTTTTAGGCGTGGGCCTCGTCATATGGTCATTTGCAAATGGCATCGGGATTAGAGAAGAAAATAGGCGCGCACAAATTTTTTATGGGCCGATTGGCACCATCGTTTCTCTGGGGGTTATTGGGGTGGGGCTATACTTGGCCATAAGCAATTTTTTCTGGTGAAAAGTGTTACTAAGTCAGATCGGGGTGACATGAAATTGATCTATATTGTAATGGCGTTGGGAGCGGTGTTTTTTCTCATAAAAATCATCAAAGTTTTTTACGATGCACGGGTGCCTTCAGGCCGTCAGTTTTCCGACGAAGAACTAAAAAATGTGCCTTTCGATGAGTGGGAAGCATTGAGCATCACCAATATGAAAAAGACAGGGACAACCGCACTACAGATTTACCTACAGCAATACGAAGACCTGAAAGAACGTATTGATGCTAACGATCCAAGGACGATGAGCAATCTCGATGACCAAGGGATAGAACGATCTCTGGCAAGTCTTGGGCATGTAAAAGCCGAACTTGATAGGCGAAATGCAGCGTGAAGAAGGCGGGTGCTATCGAGCTTCACCACTAGCAACATTTAGTATGACCAGCGCCTTATACGAACCCAAAGTGGGACACAGCCCCGGCCTGCGGACCCACCCGAAGCCGTGAGGATCCGCAGGCCGCTACCCGCTCGCGCCGGCAGGACGGCCAACACATTTCGAGAAATAGGGGCGGTCTTACCGCTCCCTGGTCAAGCCCCAGGCACAAGTGCCGCATGTCCGGGCCGTGGCTCGCTGCGCTGCGCCCGCACCACCCCGGATTTCCGAGCGCACAGCCGATCCCGCTCCATGACCGGTACGAACACCAGCAAAGCAAATGAGGAGGGCGAGGGCAGGGAGCGCCCTTGATCCAGCAACCAACCCGACCGTTGGCACTGTCGCAAAACTTGAGTAGACGGTCCCTGACGATTTCCAACTGGAAGCAGAGGGGTAGGGCGATGCTATTCCTGCGGACCATTCCTAAGTGCATTGTATTCATCCCTTATTCGTTGCCACTCTTCCATCATCTCGGCGAGCGTTCCCTGGGTGCCTGGCTGTGTGTAGGAAGTCTGGGCCGCTTCGTTCGTCGGTGTTTCCTCCAATTTGCGACAGCTGTCCGAAACTGGGCAGAACCATGTACTCCCCGTGAATTTGTTGATGACGTTTGATGTCGCGCGCACGTTGGCTCTGATCTCATAAATTCCACCATGGAGCAGGGCGCCAATAACAATGGCGACGGCGATGATGATGGTGTTGGTTCTATCCATGATACTCTCCAAATGTGGGGCCGATCAGTAAGGACCCAATCTGTCTATCGTTCCCCCCGGCACCGACGATCCTGATGCAGCCAACACAAGGGTTGACTGCAATCGACTCCTCAACGCCGTGATTGAGAACAACGGTCGGGCCCTGAAGTGGCGTTCACAGGTTGATGGTCGGCAACGATGGCACCGAGAGCAAGAAGCTCCATGGGCTTCGAAGGGTTAGAGAGTAGAGTATTCGGTCCAGTGGGCGACTTTTCCGCTCTCAATCAGCACGTAATATTCCACACTACGGTTGCGAAAGCCTACTCGGTAGGTTGTTGAATAGGTCGAGCGAGACATGACTTGGGCGTAACCATTGTAGCTAATCCCGCAGCGTACAAACTGGGCCTCTTCCTGACCAACGTACATACGTGCGTAATCCTCACCACAGGAGGCTTTAAGCGCGTCCTCTGCGGCCTGCCGCTGTGCCTGGGTGGTACAGGCCCCTAACAACACAATCGCCCCCAGCAGTAGCATCCAACGCATAATCTACCCCTACAATGTAAAACGGCCCGCTTATGGTGACCGGGCCGTAACAGTAAGCGTCCCAGTATCCCTGGATCAAGCACATTCCTTAAGGCCTGTGGTGTGATGTGTCCCTAGATTTGTAGACGCCTTTGGAGGCCGCAGAGTCCTTGACCTTTGCGCTGGGATCGGAGCGCTTGCGTTTCATGTTCATCACCGCGCGACCCACTGGCACGACCCAGAGAACCCCGCCCCCGAATATGTCGAAATTGGCAGCAAGATACTTCCAGAGGCGACGTGGATTTGCGCCAGCGTTGAAGAGTTGCCCCACCTTGGCCTTGGGCACTTTGACGGCGTTATTTCCAATCCCCGGCTCAGTTTCGCGGGACTGGACCGGCCCACGCTACACAGGCCGGGAGTTTGAATATCACTTGATCGACCTCGCCGCCGATCATGCAGACCACGGCGCTTTCATCATTCCCCAGCAATCAGCAGGGTTTCGCTATTCCGGCGTTCAGCAATACGACGGCACCGGCAGCAAACAAAGTCAAGTATTTGAGAAGAAAACAGGCATCGCCCTAGAGATCGGGTGTGGAGTCGACACAAGCCTTTATGCCGCCGATTGGCACAGCGTCAGCCCGCGCGTAGAGATTGCGACCGCCGACTTTCAACAAGCCCGCGAGATCAGAGAAGCCAAAGCAGCGCCGCAGCGCGAGGCCGAGCCCCAGCAGTTCGCCATGGCGATCTAAACCCAATCAAAACCTGTGAAAATGGACCAAAACATGAGTAATCGGAAATTTATCGGCAAAGCCCTAGAGCTGGCACGCGGCGCGCCACCATCATACACTGACTCTTGACGATAGTCCTAAACGGGTATATTTATATCACATGAAAGACGCTGTATTCCATTTCGACACCTTGGCGATTATACGCGGTTTTCCCGAAGCAGAGAGGGGAAAAATAGGCTCGGCCTTAGGCGTCGTTCAACGCGGCGAAACCCCCACAAATGCCAAGAAACTCAAGGGTTTTAAGGGAGTCTATCAAATCAGTGTCAAAGGGCCGGATAACACCTACCGCGTTATCTATGCCTTTGTTCATGACGATAAGGTAGACGTAATCAGCGCGTTTGTGAAAAAGTCCAAAACGGGTATAAAAACACCCAAAAGCGAGATAGACAAAATTAAGGAAAGGGCCAGTAAACTAAGAAAACACCAGTAAGTGCGCCATGACAGCGCTTGATGTTGTAATGAGTAAGAATAGAGGAACACACCATGAGCAAATCAGTCTTTGAGAAATTGGGCTTGCCAGACAGCAAGGGGCGAGAGCTAAAGGTCCAGCTTGCCGCCGAGATCATCGGCACAATTCGCAAGCGCAACCTCACCCAAAAAGAAGCCGCAGAAATCGCCGGAACCACACAATCAAAAATCTCTCGGATTTGCCGAGCAGACCTCGACGGGTTTTCGGTTGAAAAACTACTTGAAACCTTGACCGGCCTCGGGCGGGATATAACCGTGACTGTTCGTCCCCGCATCAACAAGGCGCGTCCTGGACAAGTAACTCTGGTCGCAGCCGCGTAGGTTCCCAAGCGCCGCCAACAAAGGGATATTGAAGCCGCTAAAGACAGGTGGCACGACTGCAAAAAGCGCAGGAAGGAGGGTGAGTAAATGGTACTCACAAGAGGTTTCTCGGAAACTATCAAGGCTCGCGCTGAGCGCGAGCCCGCTTTCCGTGCGGCTCTTTTTGAAGAGGCAATCTCGCTTCTTCTTGAGGGCGATGTGACAACCGGAAAGGCCGTTATTCGCGATTACATCAACGCAACAGTCGGCTTTGAAGCGCTCGCCCTCAAGGTAGAAACACCCGTACCGAGCTTGATGAGAATGTTCAGCGCCAAGGGAAATCCCACGGCAACTAAACTTTTCTCTGTAATCAAGAAATTGCAGGACGAAACCGGCGTTGAGGTTGGGTTGACGGTGACGGGATAGGCCAAAATAGGGGCTAGGGCGCGTAATGCTCCATCTCATCAGCATTTATGTCCGGGAAATGCCCGCTATATAGCGCCCGCGTCAGTAGACTTCGTTTTCCAGTTTCTAGAAAATTGATCAACTGCATCCTCAACAGTTTCCTCTCCATGAAAGACAGGTTCACTTTTTGGCAGATGAAGTAGCGTCATCTCCTGATCATAGCGATTTGATCGAATACACATCTCAAGAACGGGCTCTGGAAACCAAACGCCAGCCGCTTGGCTAATGCCCAGGGCTGTTTCTGCACGATAGTCCTTAGTGACCGCCGTGGCATTTTTGGGGAGTTCAAAAACGGTATTTCGCGTGCGGATAAATCGACCAGATTTCAGGGCAGCGCTGCTTGTCTTCGCCCACTGTGCAAAACCCTCATTTGAGACAACAAGAAGTGCGCGGGTTTCAGTATACTCAAGCCAGCGAAGTGTGGCTGCTGTGAGCGAGACACCATAACGATTAGCGGCAGCGCCTAAATCATCAAAGCTCGGAACCTTCGCGGCAGGAATTTGTTCGCGGAAGTCATGCAACGGCATCAAAAGATTTGCTGCAAACTGATCAGCTTCAAATTCGATATCCTCACCATTTCGCCTGAGAATACTTTCCTCATCACAATAGAGTCCTCCATCGAAGCGAGCGTCTTCGTCAATCGTCTGGCGATGCAGTATATAGTGCCCAAATTCGTGGGCGACAGTATAGGCCTTTCGCCCAGGCGACTGATCTCGATGGTACAGGATCGCCCATTGACGGGGAATGCTTTCACCGTAGACAAGCGCGCCCATACACCCAGGTATATCTTTCTCGGAAACCTCTCGGATAGGGCTTTTTGCGGCGGTTTTGGCGGAGTACTCCAAGGCCAGATTGGCGACGTCCACTGGTCTGCGGTCAAAACGGTCTACACCCAGCACGACATCCAGCATTTTTGTGATACGGGCTGCTTCCTTAAAAGCGGAGGATGCAATTTTCTCGGTCATGACCCGTCTTGTTTGACCGTCAAAATTTTGGCCATATTCCGCAGTTGCTCCCGAGTTTTTTCGGGCAAATCAGAATACTCCCGAAAAAATGCCATGTCTTCGGCTTTGGCTTTGGTTTGTTCATCAACCCCAAACAAATAGTCGACGGTCACACCAAGAACTTTTGCGATAGCTGACAATTTCGCGGCTGAGGGGCGAGGAGGGTCTTTGTTCTCCAATTCCCAAATGTAGCTTTTGGAAGACGAAGTCGCCAAGGCCAACTGCTCGAGCGTCATCTTTTTCTCGGTGCGAAGTGCTTTGATTCTTGCGCCGAATTTCGCTTTGGGAGGCATAGGTCAATCCATGAAAAAATGTTCGGTATAGGCGTATCTTAACCCCCTTGACACAGGTAATCAAGGAGGTTACAAAAGTTCGTAGTAGCGATAGATTTGATTTCTCTTTCGCGAAATAAACTGAGGAGGGACACATGAAAAACCGCAGAGCACGAGCTCATTATCTCAAAAAGGAGAAAAAAAATGAACATCACGAACCCCCCACTTGGCATCGACCCATTTGAGGATCCGGTCGACCGTCTATTAGCTGAGATTGCATTTAGCATTCAGCTTCCACCAAGCCTTCATCAGAAGGCCGTTGACCGTTACGAAGCCGTCCGCAAGTACCTTGAATCGACATCCAGCGTTTTCAAGGATCAGATAGAATACTTCTACCCTCAGGGGTCGATGTCCATCGATGCTACAATTTCCACCAAAGGCACCGATGACGAATACGATCTCGATATCATCGCCCAGCTTGGCGACCGGTTTCGAGGGATGACGCCACTTCAAATCCTGAAAGAACTAGAAGCTGCACTCAAAGGCTACCAGGGCCTTAAGGTTGTCCGTCAAACACGCTGCGTAACGCTCTACTACAAAGACGGGATGCATCTGGATATTTCTCCATCAATTCGCGAAGTAGACACCCCCGACCGGCAAAGCCACATTTGTCATGCAAAGGGGCCGGAAGCCAGCATCAAGGACCACATGGTGCCAACGAATGCTTTTGGTTTTTGTCAATGGTATCAACAACAGACTCCTGTTGAACAACGCGTGGTGGAAAGCTATGGGAAACGCTGGAACGCTTTGAATGAGACGATTTTCCGTGCTGACGCGGACGTTGATGAAGTTCCTGAGCCGACAGCGTTCGTGGTTAAGAATACTGCAACATTGGCTCTCCAGATCCACAAACGGTTTCGCAACATTCAGTTTGCAGACAGCAGCGGGCGCACAGCTCCTTCGATCTTGCTCTCGTATTATGCGGCTTCTGCGGCCCGTCCGAATACATCTTTGACGGATATGGTTATCCGTCTTGCCGGTTTCATGATCACTGACATTGAAAACGCGTCACTCTATGGCCGACTAATTAATGTCTGCAACCCTTGCCACGATCGCGATATTTTTACCGACCGTTGGCCCCAAAACATCCATCAACAGAGCGACTACGCGAAGAAGTTGAAAGATTTCGTGGCTGGCCTTGAGGTCCTAAAGGGCGGCCAAATGGAACCGCCTCGGATGATGGAATGGATGCGTGAGCAATTCGGCAGCCACGTTGTCACGCGCGCGGCGGACACGATTGCGGACCAGATCGGCGATTCGATCAAAAACAGCTCGCAGCAATATACCCGCACAGGCAAAGTGATTATTCCCACGGCCACAACTACAGCTTCGGTTGTTCGCTCCTCTAAGGCGGTTGCCTCTGGACGCAATCACACTTTCTACGGCAAAAAAATCTGATGGAAACGCGTCTGATACTTGTACAGGACCAGGTCGCTTCGATGAAAGCGACCTGGCCCGCACTCAAGCCCCGCCAGGAAACCTTTGAAAGCGTTAAGTGGGTGGGTAATCTGCGCCCACAGTTTCAGTCCTACACGATTTGCATCGTGTATCGGCTGGCAGAGGCTCCGGTCGTTAAGGTCTTGTCGCCCAAACTCATCCGATTGCCAAAGAACGAAGAAGGACAACTGCCGCACGTCTATCCACCGGCTAACGATCCGAGCCTGTGTTTATACGATCCTGCTGCTGACGAATGGGACCCTTCAATGCTGCTGTCTCAATCCATTGTCTTGTGGACGTTGGACTGGCTGAGTTGTTACGAGCTCTGGCTGATGACAGGTCGATGGACAGGCGGCGGGCGTCACCCGAGTATTGGAACTGAACACGAGGCAATTCAATGAACTCAATTGCTAGAAGACGCTCAGATGGAACTATCCAACAGAAGCGGGTTCAGCAACCATGGCCCAAGGACCGCCTGTTCAAGATATTATCGATTGATGGTGGTGGGATCCGAGGCGTTTTCCCGGCTGCGTACCTTGCTGAGCTGGAAAAACGATTTTTGGGTGGCACTTCGATTGCTGAGCACTTCGATATGATCGCCGGCACATCAACAGGTGGAATTATCGCCTTGGCGCTTGCCAAAGGAATGACGGCTCAAGCTGCGCTGGACATCTATCTGAACAAGGGCGACAGGATCTTCCCATCGTTGAAGGGTGCGGAACGCATCGCCAGGTCCGTGAAATCTATTTCCCAACCTAAATACGATCAGGGCGCGCTTAGAAGTGCATTGGAAGGCGAATTCGGAGGGGAACTGTTTGGCGCAGCGAAGACGCGATGCGTCATACCGTGCTTTGAAGGGCTAAATGGGGAGCCATTCATCTATAAGACCCCGCATCACCCGGACTATGTCTTGGATCAGCACAAAAGCATGGTTGATATCGCTCTGCATACAAGCGCCGCACCGACGGTTTTCCCAGCAGTACATGACGATGGTTACATCATGGTGGATGGTGGGCTCTTTGCAAACAACCCCGTCATGAACGCGTTGGTTGACGCACTGGCTTGCTATGATGTGCCACGGGAAAATATCCGTATCCTGTCCATCGGAACTGGTGAGAGCACATTTTCCCTGAGCGAAAGCGCTCAGAACGGTGGCATTAAAGACTGGGCGATCTTGCTGCCGTTTCTTGCGGCCTTAAGAGCTCAATCAAAGAATGCCTTAGGGCAGGCGTTTCTTCTGGCTGGCAAAGAGAATGTCGTTCGAATTGATGTGCCCGAAAGCGCTGATCAAATTGCACTCGACGATGTAGCAAGGGCCAAAAAAGAGTTGCCGTTAGCCGCTCGGGCTCTGGTTGAAGGTTCGGGGCATTATGTGAAGGCACTATTTTTCGACAATTGATTTTGGTGCCAGCTTCTTCTTCATGCCATTCAGAATGAGATGGCAAAGTTCGCGTCAGGGTTTGGGGTGGGATGCGATCCATCAGGCTATGCTAACAGTGGCATCAGTGTCTCAAAAGTAGCTGGGACAATGGACCGTCGCATTTGTATTTTGCCTGGAAATTCTATTCGAATTGCATCACATCTTTAGGGTACGCTATCTGATGCAGTCGGAAAGTTTGTCAATTTCTTTCTGAAGGCTTCTGCAGATGTTTTGAAGCCCAACAGCTTTCTGGTGTTGTATTTGGGCACTGATAAATCGATATCATATATCGAGTTGTCAGTGATCGGGAGAAGGAAGACGCAGACTGATGGCTTTGGACCTTCTTGTTACCATTCTCAGCTTTGTCTTGCCGGTTTGTGCGTTGATTTTGATTTTCTCGATGGGAAAGGCAATGTTCAACCTTGAGGAGTGGTTTTCCGCGAAGCTGAAGTCTTGGACGGGCCACAAGCAAGAGGAGCCGAAAGATTGAAACTCTTCGATCAAATCAACGGACCTCATGAGGTTGTTAGGTTCATCAGTTCTTTTCTGAATGCTTCTGTGGGTGTTTGGAACCCAAGGCACTTTCGAGGTGTTGCATTCATGCGCTCATAAATCGACTTCATATATCGGTTTGTGAGTGACAATAAGACTGTATCGCTCGGCAGGTATCGGCGGATCCGTTTGTTGGTGTTCTCCACGGTTCCTTTCTGCCAAGGGGCCTGTGGATCGCAGAACCAGGCTTGAGTACCCATCCCACGCTCCAGTTCGCGCCAGGACGTGAACTCAAAGCCTCGATCAAAAGTGATGGAACGTCTTGCCGAGTGAGGGAGGGGAGACAGTTCGGCAATGAGCCTGTTCATGATCGGTTTGGACTTCCGATCATTGTTGCGGAACAAAAGAGTGTAGCGTGTCTTTCGCTCGACCAGTGTGGCGACATTCGCGGTCCCGTGCTCGCGTCTGAAGATCATCAAATCTCCCTCCCAATTGCCAAACTGAGTGCGGTTGTTGATCTCCTCAGGCCTCTGATGAATGCTGGTTTCCAAGGGAAAGACACGGTCTCGAGGTTTTCTGGCATAGCGGGGCTTGCGTCTGCGACGGCGCTCTGGGAGGTACCGCGCCAGCTCCTGAGACTGACCCTCTTTGGAATAGACATATTGATAGATGGTCTCATGACACAGGCGGTAGGGTGTGCGAGGTTCGATCTTCAATCGTCCGGCAATTTGCTCCGGCGACCAGCCAGCCTGCAGACGCTCAATCACAGCTGCCCGTAACATTGGGAGACGCACCAGCTTGCGCTGCTTGGAACGTCGTTCATTGGCGAGAGTCTGTGCGGTTGTGTGCCAATAGCCGTCCGCTTCAGGGATCTCCGTATCACACCACCAGTTGCGCTTGAGCTCTCGGTAGATCGTCGAGCGATCGCGACCGAGGATCTCTGCAATCCGTACTTTTGGGATCTGCTTCTGAAGCAATTGAGCAAGGGTCCGACGTTCGTCTTGGCTCAACTGGGTAAAAGTCCGTTTCATCACACTCTCCTAAAAGTTCCGGAAACCCGGGGGAAATTAGCATGTGATGCAGTTCAAAATAGAATGTGCCCAGTACACGGATTAATTGCGCATAATATATCTTATGGAGAATTTCTTGAGCCTTTGAGGGTATTTTCTTTTGCGGGGGAACACTCAGGCGGTGTTGATCAAAGAAATTTTTCAGCTAGAGCACGTTTGCCTGTTGGATCTACGCCAGTAAAGAGTTTTTTCTTTGGTTCATAAAACCCCGTTACATATAGATCAAATTTTCCTATCTGGACTCCAATCGACAGCTCCGCACCATCATCCCAAGTGTCGCGAACAGTAGCTCTACAAGGTTCGCCACGCAGCTCAAATTCAAACTCTTCGGTGCTTTTGTCCCATTCATTCAGAGCAGCTTGTAGAAGGTTTTCGCGGATAGTATCTCGCTTTTTCTGTGAAAGCATTTCGAGTGATCTTTCTTTGATCGGGCCATTTACGCCGCTATTGTTGAAAGCCTCCAGAATTTTTCTCATATGCAAGCCTGCATACTGGTTCACGAACAAAGACGAGCGAGACCCGTGCGGCGTCCCCAGAATCAAGGACCGGATATTCCACCAAGTTTCTGCAACTTCGGCGGTTCGCATTTCTTTAACGGCCTGTTCCACGAACAGTGTAATGGCTTCCTTGCTGCAAATAGTGCCGTCGGCTTCCAGTTCAATAGTATTTGCTTCAACGACCACTGGATGGGCGTTGTCTGCATATAAAGGAGTGTCCAACCTATAGGCAGAGAGCCCCGGTATTTTATCGACAGCTTTGATGATCTTGTCTTCCTTAACCGGGGTATAGGGGCAGGTGACGAACCCCCTGACAAAACTCACAGTGTGATCAATGCCGCGATAGGATGGTACGTCTGCGAGGCTATATACGTGTTCCGCGGAATTTGCTGGTGGCGCTGTCAGGATTGGGTGCCAGTCAGGGTATCCTTCAACTACATTTCCCATTTTGGCCAACAACTGTTCGAACGCCTGGAGCCCTGCCCCTTTATCTGTCAGGTTTTTTGTAAGGTACCTGCGGGCTTGCTCGTTTTGTGCTGCAGCGACGTTGGTTGCTCGAAATTCCACAATCATGCTCCTTGCGTAAGATAGTAATTTACGTAATATTGATGGCTGTGGATGTCAAGGTTTGTGCCAGTTTTTGGTATGGTCTTTGCTCTTCAAACGGGGTGTGTTGCGTAGATGCTCTGAGTTTTGTTCGATTTCAATCTAGCAGCGTTGCTAGGGAGGCCCTTGGGTCACCTGACGTCTTTCTTGAATTATCATAACATATAGGTTATGATTGACGTGAAAATTGAGATGTTCCTTAGTCGAGACGGTCAGAGCCCTTTTGAAGATTGGTTTGAGGGCTTGGACACTCAAGCCGCTGCGAAGGTAGCGACGGCTGTTACCCGCATGGGGCAGGAGAACATGTCAGAGGCCAAGGGAGTTGGCGGCGGACTGCTAGAGTACCGAATTCATTATGGGCCAAGGTACCGCGTCTACTTTGGTAAAGATGGTAACAAGATCATCATCTTGGTAGGTGGCGGGACGAAACGCCACCAAAGCAAGGACATTGAAGCCGCAAAGACTAGGTGGCGAGAATACAAACAACGAAAGAAGGATGGTGAGTAAATGGTACTTACCAGAGATTTCAAGCAGACGATTAAGGCTCGCGCCGACCGTGAGCCTGAGTTTCGTGCTGCCCTTTTTCAAGAAGCCATCTCGCTTTTGCTGGATGGTGATGTTGAGACCGGAAAGGCTGTTATTCGCGACTATATCAATGCGACAATTGGCTTTGAGGACCTTGCTTTGAAAGTCGGAACGTCTGCACCAAGCTTGATGAGAATGTTCAGCACCAAAGGGAATCCGACAGCGAAAAAGCTATTCCCGGTCATCAAGAGATTGCAGAAAGAAACAGGGATTGAGGTCGGTTTGACCGTGAGCGGCTAGGGGGGTGAGAGCGGTTCGAGCTGCACTTGCCCAAGCTCCTCAAGAACAGCTTTCCATGGCGGTTTGATGCAATGAAAACACCATTCGGCCTTGACAAAATATACCAAAATGGGTATATCAAAACATGTTAAAGAATTGCACTTGGCACTTTGATACAAAGAAGGTGATTAGGCAGTTCCCCGAGATTGTTCGAAAGAATGTCGGTTTAGCGTTGTATGTGCTGCAACGAGGGGAAACGCCTACGAACGTTAAGAAGCTAAAGGGCTTGAGCGGAGCTTATGAGATTACGGTCAGAGGCCCAGACAATACATATCGTGTTGTTTATGCATTCATCGAGAAGGACTCGATCAATGTCATTTCGGCTTTTGTAAAAAAGTCCAAAACAGGTATAAAGACCCCCCAGTCTGAGATAGACAAGATCAGAGAAAGAATGAAGGAGATCCGGGGAAAGCCAACGTAGCGGAGATAGATCGACGCTATTGAGTTTAATATGACCGCCAGAATGAGGGCGAGACGATGACGAAATCAGTTTTTGAAGAACTGGGCCTACAAGACAGCAAAGCTCTGGAAGCCAAAGGAATGCTTGCCGCTGAAATACTTAAGACAATCCGCCAGCGGGGGCTTACCCAGAAGGAAGCCGCTACGCTGGCAGGTAGTACACAATCAAAGATTTCCCGGATTTGCAGGGCAGAACTAGACGGCTTTTCTACTGAAAAGCTAATCCAAGTCCTCACGGGCTTGGGCCGCGACGTAACTGTTGAAGTCGGCAAGCGTGTGAACAAAACCAGGCCGGGGCAACTGACTGTTGCTGCGGCCTAACAGAGAGTGGTCAGCCCTTTACAGGGTCCGATCTGACTGTATGGGAGAGGTAGAATCATCAGGTCGTTAGTACCGGAGGCCCACCTCCTAACTAGCGCTAAAACTGAACGCAAAATCAGGTGTCTCAAAAAACCGATTTTATAAGGCTCTCATTCGGAAAGCAGACGAGCGCTTTAGTCGCCATTTGGCAGAGGAGTAGAGAAGATGGCTGTTGATGCAAATCGTGTATTTGATCAGAACATGACGCCAGAAGAACGGGCAGCTGACGCTGAAATTGGGGCAACCCTTGTCGCGGAATACAAGGCCCTTTCTAGCTTACGCAAAGCGTTTGAGCTTACCCAAAGTGATGTTGCAACTGCTTTTGGCGTATCGCAGGACAACATTTCACGACTGGAACAGCGCGGCGATTTCCTCGTCTCGACTCTGCGCCGCTATGTTCAGAGCATGGGCGGAGAGCTACAGCTCACGGCTACATTTGACGGAGCCGAAGTTAGTCTCTCCAACATCCTCCAAGATGAGGAAGAGAAATCAGAACAGGCGGCGCGCGCATAAGTTGCGCAACCCCGGATGCAAGCGAGAGGCTCGGCAAGGCCTTTAAGCCGCTTTGCGGCCCCAAAGGCCGCCTCCCCACTAAAGCTACTGCACAGTGCAAAATCAGGCGTTTGCGTAAGCAGCGTGCGCCTGTATCGTTCCCATGTATTGAAAGCCCCCCGTGTTACTAATCACGGGGGCAGGAGCAGTGTTATGAGCATCCGGTTTTTGCATACATCCGACTGGCAGATTGGCAAGGTGTTTCGCTTTGTCGATGACGGAACGATGGGGCTGCTTCAAGAGGCACGTCTCGCCGCGATAACCCGGCTAGGGGAGCTGGCATTGAAACACGATGCCAACCATGTTTTCGTTGCTGGTGATGTGTATGACATGGAGGCCTTGTCGCGTCGCTCCCTCAATCAGCCGCTGGAACGCATGCGGACGTTCGAGAGCGTGACGTGGCATCTTCTGCCCGGAAACCATGACCCCCACCGTCCGCACGGCCTCTGGGATCAGCTTTTGCGAACGGGGGTGCCGGACAATGTGATTGTTCACGTTGCCGCAAAACCGCGGGTTTTCGAAAGCGACGGATTCGCTGTGCTTCCGGCTCCGCTCCACTATCGGCGCACGCTTCAGGACCCTACTACCTACATGGACAAGGCGGATGTCTCAGAAGGGGTTATCCGAATAGGTCTCGCGCATGGCACAGTCAGGGGCTTCGGTTCAGGTGACAGTGACATTGCGAACTTTATAAGTCCTGACAGGCCGAAGGAGGCTGGACTCGCCTATCTGGCTTTGGGGGACTGGCACGGACAAACGAAGATCAGCGATAGAGTTTGGTATAGCGGCACACACGAGACCGATGCCTTTGATGTCAAAGGCGGCGGAAGTGCACTTCTAGTCGAAATTGAGAATGCTGATGCCGCACCAATCGTGACGCCAGTAGTGACCGGCCACTTCAGCTGGATGACATGCCCAGGGCAGATTAATAGCCGTGATGATATTGATGCCCTTTCCACTTTCCTACGCGGTGTTGGTGATGACCTGAACCGCATTCTGATACAGCTTGTGGTCGAAGGTGCGGTATCGCTGCAGGATAGACACTATTTTGAAGATCAGATCGTGGAGCGGGTCTCTGCGGCCCTTTGTTATCTGCGGGTCGATGATACACGGCTCTTCCCGAGTCCGAGCGAAGAGGATCTCGACCAGATCGACCGTGGCGGCTTCGTGCGAACTGCCGCCGATGTGCTGAAGCAGAAGGCGGAGGATATGAGCGATCCCGAACACGAGATCGCCGCGGTCGCGCTTCAACGGCTGTACGTTGAACACATGAAATTGCAGACGAGGAGCCAATGAAAATTCGCTCTATCGCTGTCAATCAGTTCAAGAAGTTCACGACGCCGATGTGTCTCAACGACATTGGCGACGGCCTGAACGTTGTCGTCGGCCCCAACGAAATGGGGAAATCAACTCTGCTTGATGCGCTGCGGGCCGCACTTTTTGAAAAATACAGCTCGAAGGCACAGCCGATTCTTGCTCTGCAGAACGACCGGAACCAGGCCGCGCCCGTCGTTGAGCTGGCGTTTGAGGTTGACGACGGAATTTATCGGGTCAGGAAGCGGTTCGTAAAGAAACCTTACGCTCACCTGTTTTGCCCGGATGGGCGAAAGCTGGAGGGCGATGAAGCGGAAGACACGCTGCGTGACCTTCTAGGATTTGATGAGCCCGGCAAGTCAGGGGCGAAACCCGAAACACTAGGAATGTGGAATGTGCTCTGGGTTCAGCAAGGCCAATCCTTTGGTAAGCTCGACCTTCCCGACAGCGCGCGCTCGAATCTCCACAGCGCATTGGAATCTGAAGTCGGTGAGGTTTTGGGTGGCAAGCGTGGAAGGGCACTGCCCGACACGGTCGATAAACAGCTATTAGAGCTTATTACCTCCGCCGGTAAGCCTCGCGGGGATTACAAGGTTCGGATCACCGAAGTAGAAACCCTGCGTTCTGATCTCGAAGAGCTGCAAGATCGCCGCAGCGACCTATCAAAGACTCTGGAAGGCCTGGAAGCCGCGGAGGACACGCTCGCGCGCCTTTCATCGGGAGAGCAAGATCAGAAGGACAAGGGGGAACTGGACACAGCGCGAGCTCGACATGGTGAGCTTGCCAAGCTGGAGTCACGCATTGAAGCGGCGGCGATAGATGTTGAACTAAAGAAACGCAATCTGGAGCAAGCCGAACAAGCCGTCGCCGAGCGTTATGCTCAAAGGAAGCGGGTCAAGACCGACGCGTTGGCCGTTAGGGCGGCGAAGGGGAAACTTGATGAGGTTCGCCAGACAGACCAGAATCTGAGGAAGCAAGTCGAGGACCTTCGCAAGAATGCGAACGAAGCCGAGGGGGATGTCGCCGATTCAGATCAGGCGGTATTGCAGGTTCGCCGCGTTCTCACTGTTATTCAGCGGAATTCCCGAATTCGCGAACTTCAGGGGCGCCACGAAAAGGCTCAGGAGGCTGAAAAGAAGCAAAGGGCTGCGCAACAGGGCGCGGCAGCCATTCTCGTCACCGATGAGCGTATGGAAACGATACGGACAGCCGCTAGAGAATTCGAAACAGCTAGATCACGTCTTTCCGCCGCTGCAACCCTAGTTGCGTTTGATATACCTTCTGACCGATTGGCGCAGATCGAAGTCGATGGCGCCGCGCTCGCGACCGATCAGACGTCGGTGGAAGCGGTCCAGGGGATGAACATCACGATCCCCGATTACGGCAGCATTTCTGTTGAACCCGCCATCAAAGATCGGGGCGAGCTCATCGCACAGCAGCGTGCGGCGAATGAAGCGTTGAAGGCTGCCCTTGAAGATTGTGGTGTCAAAGCGGTGGATGCGGCTGAGGAGCATCGTGCTAAGCGAGAGAAGCTCTTGAGGGACGCGGAACTTGCAAGACAGGAAGCTGCGTTGCATGCGCCCGCGACAGATGACTACAACGCAGGTGCGGAACCGCTCTCGGATCATATTGCAGGCCTGAAGAAAATTCTCGAGAGAGAGCTGGCTGATCTTGGGATAGAAAAGTTGCCGACGGAGAATGAAGCGGAGAAAGCCCTTGCTGTTGCCCAGGATAGTGCACAGGAAGCGAGGGACACGCTAGTCACCGCCCGAGCGACACTTGTCGGGCCGGAAGAGGAGATGGGACGTCTCCAGGCTGAATTGGGTGGTGTGAAAACGCGATATGAGGATGGGAAAGATCGTCTGGAAAAGCTTAAGAGCGACCTAGCTGAAGCCGAAGAGCAGACGTCCGATGATGACCTTGATTCAGTTGTATCGGTAGCTGGAAAGGCGCTGACAACTCAAGAGGCGGCGGTCTCCAAACTTGAAGAACAGCGTGAGGGCGAAACGCTGCCACAACTGGAGGCGCGGGTTGCACGGCTGGATACGGCGCTACGGGAGCGGCGTGACAAGCGATCTGACGTGAAAGAGAAGGTTGTCGGGCTTAGGTCACATATCGAAGCCCTGGAGGGTGCCGGTCTCGATGAGGCTATTCAGCAAAAGGAACGCGAGGTCGAGCTGGCCGACGGCCAGCTTCAGCGGTACGCGCGCGAGGCGTCCGTGCTTTCTCTATTGCTAGTAACACTACGCTCTGCGGAGTCCGAAGCAAAAGAGCGCTATCTCTCGCCCGTGCTGAAACGGGTTCGTCCCTACTTACAGCTCCTGTTTCCCGGCGCAGAGATCGCGATAGACGAAAACCTGCATATTGTTGGTGTCGTTCGTGAGAATGGCTACGAAGAATCTTTCGAGCACTTGAGCATGGGAACGCAGGAACAGATCGCTATTCTGGTGCGGCTCGCTTTTGCCGAGATGCTTGTTGATCAAGGTCATCCCGCGACCATCATCTTGGATGATGCTCTGGTGTTTTCCGATGATCGAAGAATGGACCGCATGTTCGACATTCTGAACATAGTGGGACAGCGGGTACAGGTCATTGTATTCACGTGTCGTGAGCAGCTTTTTGAAGGTATTGGCGGCCGCAAATTGTCTCTTAAGCTTGCAAGCGAGTCGGGTCTTGAATCTGCATAACCAGCGGACACACCCATGAGCTGACTATCCTCGGAGGGGGAAATGAGAATTACAAAGTTGGAAATTTGCAATTATCGCAGCATCAATAGGCTGTCTATTGAATGCAGTCCTCTTCTGACGTTGCTCGGCCCGAACAATCATGGGAAATCGAATGTTCTATCAGCGCTCGAATTCGGGCTGACGACATCCGCCAAACCTGTTGATCAGGATTTTTTTGCCCATCGTAAAAAGGGAAACGATGACCTCTGGGTCGAAATGATGTTCTCTGAATTAACTGACCAAGAGAAGAACACATTCAAGCGATATGTTTTATCAGACAATACTATCTGCATACGCAAGACAGCGCGTCTATCGGACGGAGGTGTCGAGGTTTTGTACAACGGCTGGGTGGAGGAGCCAAAGCAAGAATGGCTTCGAGCCACAAATGCGGGTGACTACACTTCTCGTGACAATATAAGGGCCACGCCACTAGCTGATTTAGTGCCTCAAAGTGGACGGATTACAAAAGCGATTATTGAAGAAGCCCAGCGTGACTATCTTGAGCTAAATAAGGTTGATTTGGAATTTTCTAAGGCGTTGGAGCCTGGTCCTTTATTGGGGCAAAAGAACGTCGGTGGAGGCGTGCTCCCGGAATTTTTCTTGATACCCGCAGTTCGTGACCTGACAGACGAGATAAAGATCAAGACAACAACAACATTTGGTCGGCTCATGAATCGTGCAATTCGCGAGATGACCGAACGCGACCAACGCTTCATTCAGGTACGGGAGCAGCTTGAAGCAGTAATGTCTTCGCTGAATCAGCGGGACGGTGGCAACGAATCATCGAACGAATTAGCTGTTCTCGAAAGGGGTATTGAGAACGAACTTTCTGCTTGGGGCGTTAAAGTCAATATCGAGGTCACGCCTCCAGAAATAGAAAAGCTCTTCGAACTTGGTACGGATATCCAGTTGGATGATGGTGTCCGCACGACCGCCGACAGAAAGGGTCATGGACTTCAGCGTGCAATGATGTTTGCACTTCTTAGGTCATGGGCCGCGGCACTCCGCCTGGAACGCCAAGCAAAAGGAGGTTCTGAAGTTTCAGCTAGGCGGCAGTCAGATTCAGTCATCTTCGCGATGGAGGAGCCGGAGCTGTTCTTGCACCCTCATGCCCAGAGAAGATTGTCAGATTCTTTGAGGGAAATTTCAGAAACCTCGGAGCATCAAGTGTTCCTCTGCACGCACTCGACACATTTTGTCGACCTCGAATGTTACAAGGAAATTGTGATCATAAGCAAAGAAGACTCAGCGAAAGGAAGTGAGGTTAGACAGTGTACGGAGGATCTTTTTGAAGGAGACGGGATAGCGGAAAAGAAGAAGCAGTTCCATATGGCCCAATGGATCAATCCAGATCGAGGTGAAATGTTTTTTGCCCGCCGAGTTGTCTTCGTTGAGGGCGAAACGGAAAAGGTCGTTATTCCTTACTTGGGGGAGAAAATGGGAGTGTTTGATTCGGACGTTTCGATTGTTGACTGCGGATCAAAGCACAACCTTCCTCTGTATGTAACGATAGCAAAAGCATTCTCTCTGCCTTACGTGGTCGTTCACGACGAAGATCCACTACCTGACCCGATACCGGATGACTGGTCTGAAGACAAAACCGCTTCGAAGAAACGGACTTTCGCTCTGAACGAAACGATAGAAGGGATGGTCGAGCGACCTCTTGGAGAAGTCGTTATGATGTCTGCAGGTTTCGAAAAAGCTAGCGGTGTCTCAAAGTCGCAAGGGGAGAAGAAAGGCAAGCCGCTCGCCGCATTGGACTATTTTGAAGAACTGCAGGTCAATGATATCTCGGAGCCGGTCCAAGCGCTCATTGAGGCAACCTATGCGCCATGAAAGGCTGGGGAGCACAACACAACATCTATGCGAGTGTCTGGGCCGTCGTGTGCCAGTATCCGTCCGCTTCGGGGATCTCCGTGTCATGCCACCAGTTGCGCTTGATCTCCTGGTGGATGGTGGAACGATCTCGGCCGAGGATTTCCGCAATCCGAGTCTTGGTAGTTTGCTTCTGAAGTAATTGTCCAAGGATCCGGCGTTCGTCTTGGCTCAACCGGGTAAAACTTCGTCTCATCACATTCTCCTAAAAGTCCCGAGAACCCGGGAAAAATTAGCATGTGATGCAGTTCAAAATAGAATGTGCCCTTGCTACAACCATT
>TARA_R110002110_G_scaffold291458_1_pt1 | contig 24679 bp, 18 predicted proteins | sample TARA_R110002110 | Tara Oceans TARA_R110002110 (sample SAMEA4397330) | marine metagenome | biome: Polar Biome; feature: [SRF] surface water layer (ENVO:00010504); material: water (ENVO:00002006), including particulate matter (ENVO:01000060) such as... | depth 5 m
ACAACGTTTCCAAATTTGAAGGAAACGAAATGATGGATTCCTGCCCATATCATTCATCAGACGAACTCAAGGCGCCGGAAGAAGAGTAGAATTCGGTTGACCACTGAACCTGATTTATTGGTTAGAATCAGGACAAGACTGTATGAACTCTGTCTCCTTTGGAAGGGAGATTTTGTAGCCGTTGAGGCACACTGTCTCAACAGGAGATTTGCATTCCTTGCATTAACTCTAAAAGTAAAATCTACCCCGGGTATCCACTTCCACTGGTTATGTAATCCCGTAAGGAATCAATTTCATTTTTTTGATGTTCGATCACGGATTTTACCACATCACCGATCGAAATAACTCCAACCAGTTTTCCTTCACCCAGCACAGGAAGATGGCGAATTCTTTTGTCCGTCATAAGTTGCATACATAGGTTCACGGAATCGTCAGGGGTAACACACACTACTTTATCCGACATAATATCTTTTACCGAAGTAGTTCTGGAAGCTCTTCCTTTCAAAATCACTTTATTCCGATAATCTCTCTCTGAAATAATTCCTTGAAGAGACTCATTACTCATAACCACTAGCGCTCCAATGTCCAGTTCAGCCATCTTTTCGATTGCTTCGTACACGGTATTATCAGGAGTTACAGAATAGATTTCTGTTCCTTTTTTCTGAAGAAGATTCTTAACAAGCATAATTGCCTCCAATAAATTGTTTGTATAGGTATAATTAAACAGATGTGATGAATTTTGCAAATAAATAGAGATTAATATTCTCTTTTTTATCCTATTATTTCGATCTGCCGGCTAGCGGAAAGAAATCTAAAGAATCTTATTTAAGCAAATCTTTATATTTTTCATTTCTTTCAGAGGATTCAAAATGACAAATAATCAAATGAATATTCATCATTCCCTCGCATTTGCCGTATATTAGCCTTTCATCAAGACCTCCATTTCAATTCATTCATGACGTACCTTTCTACAGAAAATCTGGGTAAAAAATACGGGCTTAAACTTTTATTTGAAAACCTGACCTTCGGCATCTCAAAAGGCGATAAAACGGCACTCATTGCTCAAAATGGAGTGGGTAAATCAACGTTGCTGAAAATATTAGCCGGAGAAGAAACTCCGGATTCCGGGAAAGTTATGGCTCGAAACGGCATAAAAATAAGTATGCTGGAACAGGAACCGGAACTTGACGACAGCATGACCATCAATCAATTCATCGCTCATGGTGAGAATGAAATGGTGAAGGTGGTTCAGCAATATGATAAAGCGGTAGCGGCTCAGGCAGAAAACTATAATGAGAAAACTCAGGAAGCTTTCGATAAAGCTCTGGCAAAAATGGACGTTGCCAATGCGTGGGATTATGAGCAAAGATTGCATCAGATATTAAGCGTATTAAATATTCATGATCTAGATCAGCCAATAAGTTCACTTTCGGGTGGCCAGCGAAAACGTGTAGCTCTGGCTTTTGTATTATTGGATGACCCTGATCTACTGATTTTGGATGAGCCTACCAATCATCTGGACGTAGAAATGATCGAGTGGCTGGAAGCGTATCTAACCAAAAGCACAATGACTTTACTCATGGTAACGCATGATAGATATTTTCTGGATCGTGTTTGTAATCATATTTTAGAGATCGAAGATGGTCAGCTTTACCATCACAGGGGGAATTACGCATATTTCCTTCAGAAAAAAGCAGAACGAGAAGAAGTTTACGCTACTGAAATTGCCAAAGCAGGCAGGTTAATGAAGAAAGAGCAAGAATGGATGCGCCGGCAACCGAAAGCTCGTACTACTAAATCGAAGTCCAGAATAGATGCTTTTTATAAAACCGAAAAAAAAGCAAAATCCGGAAAAGTAAAACAGGAAGTAAAGCTGGAAGTGGACATGTCTCGAATCGGCGGACAAGTTCTGGAGCTCAAAAAAGTAAACAAGAGCTTTGATGATATCGTGATCCTGAATGATTTCGATTACTCTTTCAATAAAGGAGAACGAATTGGAATTATTGGGAGAAATGGAGTGGGCAAAAGTACGTTTTTAAAAATTATTACCGGAGAAGAACCCGTTGACTCCGGGGAAGTAAACACTGGTCAGACTATTGTGTATGGCCATTACAAACAATCCGGCATTGAGATCAAAGAGAAAGAGCGTGTAATTGATGTGATCAAAGAAATTGCTGAAGTCATTGTTTTGGCTAACGGAGATACGATTTCAGTTTCTCAGTTCCTGGAGCATTTTATGTTTGATTCGAAAATGCAATATACTCTCGTTTCAAAATTGAGTGGTGGTGAGAAACGTCGCCTTGGGTTGATGATGGTCTTGATCAAGAACCCAAACTTCCTGATACTGGATGAGCCAACGAACGATTTTGATCTCATCACGCTGGAAAAACTGGAAGATTTCCTTTCCAATTTCGGAGGTTGTCTGATTATCGTATCTCATGATAGATATTTCATGGATAATTTAGTAGAGCATTTCTTTGTGTTTGAAGGTGATGGCGTCGTTAATGATTTTAATGGCACTTATTCAGAGTATCGAGCACAACAAACAGAACTTGAAAATGAACAGAAAAAAGATTCGGGCAAGAAGTCTGCTTCTGATCATCCAAAACCTTCTAACTCAGATCCCGACAAACTCAGTTTTAACGAAAAGAAAGAATATCAAAAGTTAGAGAAGGAAATTGTAGAACTGGAGAAGAAGCAGTCAGCACTGGAAAGGCAAATGAGTAACAGTGCGTTGGATTACAAAAAGATTGCAGAGCTTTCCGAAACTTTTTCAGATATTAAGGGTGATATCGAAAAAAAAGAACTCCGCTGGCTGGAGTTAGCAGAACGAACGGATTGACTCCTGACTCCTGACTCCTGAAAATATAACAACTAGCTCTTTTACAAATAATGTTCTTTCTTTAGCTCATATTATTTCAAACAACCAACCCCTCGCTTTTGAGCATTAAAGAAAAATTTGCTGATTCAGCCATCAGAAAAAGAATTGTTCAGGGATTTATCCTGACTTTCATAATTTCTATCATTGCCGTCTATTTCTCGGATGGCTTCATTCAGGAAAATGGTCATTTTGGGTTTTGGTCGATCACTCCTCCTCTTCTCGCAATTTTCCTCGCATTTTATACGGGAGAAGTTGCCAGTTCTTTATTCTTGGGTATTTGTTTGGGAGCTGTGATTTCCGGAAAACTGAATATCGTTCAGGATTTTCTTATTCCATCTATCGGTACTGAAAGCTTTGCCTTAATTCTGTTGGTTTACCTTTGGGCGTTAGGTGGATTGATTGGAATCTGGACAAGAACCGGTGGCGCAGAGAAATTTGCACAGTGGGCGAGTGAGAAAATGGTGAAAGGACCCGTTTCTGCTAAATTATTTACTTGGTTCATGGGTATCGTTTTTCATCAGGGCGGAACAATTAGCACCATTTTAACTGGAGCTACCGTTCGCCCTGTCTCAGATAAGCATAAGGTGTCACATGAAGAGCTTTCTTATATTGTAGACTCCACGGCATCTCCCATAGCTACACTCATTCCTTTTAATGTGTGGCCCATTTATGTAGCGGGTTTAGTGATTGGCACAAATGCCATTTTTGAAACTACTCAGGATGGAATCAGCTTTTTCCTTTCCGCAATACCTTTCAATTTTTATGCGATCTTTTCCATTATTCTGACTCTTCTTTTTGCGTGGGAGAAACTTCCATGGGTTCCCGGAAAACAAATGCGGGTAGCCATCAAGCGTTCCAGAGAAGAAGGTAAACTCGATCGTGACGGAGCCACACCAATGTCTGCTGATGAACTTACAGAACAGAAAATCCCGGAAGGTTACAAACCCGGATTGATTGATTTCTTTGGGCCGATCGGAACACTTCTTGGAGTAGCGATTATCCCTTTCTTCTACACCTTCTTTATTCTGGATATGGGAGATGATTCTTCGTTATTAATTGCTGAAGCTTTTGTACTGGCAGTTCTTGTCGGAATCGGAATTGCCATCGCAAAAGGTATGAAACTTCAGGATGTCATCGATGGCTTTGTAGATGGATGCAAAGGCGTAACTATTGGTGCAATCATTCTTGCTTTTGCCGTTACCCTCAAGGAAGTAGCTGATGCTGTTGGAACCGCCGCTTATGTGGTAAATATAGTTGGTGGAATTATAAATCCAATCATTCTACCGGGATTACTGATGGTTTTTTGCATGATCATCGCTTTTTCTACAGGAACTTCCTGGGGAACTTATGCGGTAGTTTTTCCGGTAGCCATTCCATTGGCTTGGGCGGTTGTTCCTGATCCGTTTTTCTTAACACTTTCCTTCTCTGCTGTAATTGGCGGTGCTGTTTTTGGAGATCAATGCTCACCGATTTCAGATACGACTATTCTATCCTCACTCGCCACCGGCTCCGATCTGATGGATCATGTTAAAACTCAGTTTCCTTTGGCTATCGTTGCCGGAAGCTTGGCTATTGTAATGTACTCTGCTTTGGTGTTTTTCTTTGTTTGAGATAGTAGCTCAGTGTTTGTAAAGACTTAAAATATTAAGTTCTTACAGGCTAAATGTATGATAACTAACAATCAATATCTACCAATCAATCTCCAGAATCCTGCCCGGTGTCCATGGAGCATTTGTCTGATTTAGTTGCCTATCTATTGCCGGAATATCTGTGTTAATAATCTCTTTCATCATGTCAATAACAGGTTGAAGTTGTTTTTTTGCTATTTCAGCAACACGTTTCGAAGTTCCTGTTGGATCTGATGACGACGATGTACCGGCACCAATTGCATTATTAATTCTGGAATTCAAAGATGGAGCTTGTTGCATTTCCAGTCGCCCGGCAATTCTGTCTCCGCTCATCAGCAGATTGATTTGATTCAGTTTATTTTCCAGACCATCAATGTTTGCAGCTAATCCCGAGGGAGCGTCATTTCCCAGAGCTTTTAGCGCACCTTTGTAATATTGAAGCCGCTCATTTACTTCCCCGACTGCATTTCTCGCACTATTGGTAGCTTTTGAAAGTTTATTTAGCTGCTTATGAAAAGCTAACATTGCTGAGGGATTTTCAGCCGGAAGAGTAACATTACCCAACGGTCTCACTTCAAAATTCTGAGCTTCAGTGAGCTTTGTCACTTCCCCGTCAATACTTTTTGAAAGCTCAACCGAGTACGTTCCGGGTAGCACCATTAATCCCGAATCAAAATCTTTTGCTTCATTGGCATCGCTCTGATTTAAACCAGTAATTTGAGGATATTTTAAATCCCAATAAATTCTATTGATTCCCTTTTTGGGGGAAGTTTTCAATTCACGAACTGCCTCACCATTGGCATCACGCACTGTAAAAATCAGAAATGGAGTTTCTTCCTCTTCTTCCGCTTTCAATTGCTCATACGTTGGGTAGTAAACCGTTTCGCCTTCTTTTCTTCGTTTCGCTTCATCAGCTTCTCGAATAGCTTTCTTGGTTTTATATTCATCTTTGAGGAAATAAGTAAAAGCAGCACCGAATTCAGGATTTTCACCTAAGAAATAATCTTCTCCTTGAAACCCTTTTGGTCCCAACCAACTGATTGTGTTACTAGCTGCTATTCTGCTATACGGTTGGTATTGGTAAGAATGTCTTGTCGAGAACAAATGAGCTTCTTTCTCTGCTACTTCTTTTGATAATTCCTGAAGAGCTGAATAATCATCCATCACATAAAAACTTCTTCCAAATGTAGCCAAAACTAAATCTGTTTCTCTTTTTTGGATATCAATATCTCGGACAGCTACTGTTGGTAACCCTTTATTTAATTCTTTCCAGTAATCTCCTCCATCAATGGATGCAAAAAGACTAAACTCAGTTCCTACGAAAAGCAACTTTCCGGTTTCAAAATCCTCAGCGATGGAATATACTGAACCTCTTTCCGGTAGATTATTAGCAATCGATTTCCACGACTTTCCGGCGTTTGTACTTTTTAAAATATAAGGCTTGAAATCCCCGTTTTTGTGATTATTGAAAGCCACATACACGGTATTCCTATCATGTTCTGATGCAATTAATTCGTTCACATATACCATATCCGGAACACCGGGGAATTTGTCGTACTTCTTCCAGATTTTTCCGCCATCTTCTGATACATGAACTAATCCATCATCAGTTCCGGCGTACAATAGATTCTCATCAAGCGGAGATTCAGCTAGTGCTACAATGCTTCCATACACAGAAGTCGAAGCGTTTTTGGCGATAGCATCCATTGGCCATACTTTTCCCATCACTTCAAATTTATTTCGATCCAACTGACGGGTTAGATCATCGCTAACTTCTCGCCAACTTTGTCCCATATCATCACTTCTCAGAACCCGATCTGAAGCGAAATAAAGTCTTTTATTATCATGCACACTCACAAAGAATGGAGAATCCCAGTTCCAGTTGTAATCGTAATCTCCCTCAGGTGCTTGTGGCCTGATGTCTTGCTGTTCCCCACTTTGCTTATCGAATCTTGCTAAACCACCATATTGCGATTGAGCGTACACAATATTCGGATTAGTTGGATCTACATGCGGCTCAAATCCATCACCCAAAACCGTTACAAACCATTCATCGTCATTAATTCCTGTGGTAGCGTTTGTTCGGGAAGGACCTCCAAGCGTAAAATTATCCTGAGTTCCGCCATATACATTATAAAATGGCTCAGCATTATCGGCGGCAACTTTGTAGAATTGAGTAACCGGAAGATTAGTAAAAAATCTCCAGGTTTTACCACGATCGAACGACTCATACACACCACCATCATTTCCATTCAGCAAGTGACTTGGATTTGATGGGTCGATCCACAAAGCATGATTATCAATATGCTTGTTTTTCTCGCCCACGTTATTGAAAGTCTTTCCACCATCCTCAGAAACTCCGGCAAAGGTATTCATCACATACACCAGATTCACATCCACAGGATCTGCAATCACTTCCTGATAATAGTTTCCACTTGATGAATAATCACTTTGTTTTTCCCAAGACTCGCCTCTGTCGTCAGATCTGTAAAATCCACTCTTTCCTGATTCTGCTTCTACTGAAGCATAAATCACATCGGGATTAGCCAACGAAATATCCATCCCAATTCTACCAATATCGCCATCCGGCATTCCTTTCATTGTTTTATTCCAGGTTTTTCCGGCATCGGTCGATTTATACACGGCTGATTCAGGTCCGCCACTTATATACGTAAAAACTCTTCTTCTTCTTTGATGTGCTGTTGCGTATAAAACATCTGGATTTCTTGGGTCCAAGTGTACTTCATTCACTCCGGTATGCTCACTTATCTCTAATACTTTCTCCCAGTTTTCTCCCCCATCAGTAGTTTTGTATAAGCCTCTATCACCACCGGCACTCCAAAGTGGTCCGGTTGCAGCTACATAAACTATATCAGAATCTCTCGGATCAATCTCTATCATTCCAATATGTTCTGAGTTTTTTAATCCCATGTTTTTCCAACTCTTTCCTCCGTCAATGGATTTATAAATTCCATCACCATAAGCCACACTTCGCTGATTGTTATTCTCTCCGGTTCCCACCCAAACCACATTGTGATTATTCGGATCCATAGCTACAAAACCGATGGAATACGATCCCTGACTATCAAAAACAGGCTTCAAGGAAATTCCTCCGTTTTCTGTTTTCCAAACACCTCCGGAAGCTGTAGCTATATAAAATTCGCTGTGATTGTCAGGATTTACCGCAAAGTCAGCGATTCTCCCCGAAGTAAAAGCAGGACCAATATTCCTGAATGAAAGACTGTTCCAAGCTATATCGTAGCGAGAGTCTTTGTCTGATTTTTGTGCAAAAAGTGTAGCAGTGCTTAAAAGTACTGTTAAGCTTAATAGAGAAATGAATCGTTTCATCTTATCTTGGTTTGTTTTCGATGGTTAGTCGCTTAGGATAGCTAAATAAGACTACTAATGTCTTTAAATTTTGTATTTTTAACCCGTCATCTTTGTAGATGTCAGGTAATTCGTTGACGACTTGATATAGTTGAGAAGTCATCTCGCGGCGAATGCCCGTGCCGAAGGCATCCCTTATATGGTTTTTCTCCTCGATCCAATGCTCAGCGTTGGGTCGAATTTGGTAACGCCGTAGAGCATCGTTACCAGTTGAAATCTCTCAATCAATCCTGCCATTCAACTGCTTCTGTAATTGTTTCCAGTTTGGGAGATAGAGGGTCATGAAGTTTTTGAAGCGTTGATTATGCAGGCGCTCATGCAGATGAACCATTTCATGGACTACCACATATTCTAATAACTCGGGAGACTTTTCCGCTAAGGCTAAGCTCAGCCAAATTCTTCGAACTCTGATATTACAGGTTCCCCATCTAGTTTTCATTCGTTTCACTCCAAACTCTGAAACGGAAACATTCATAACAGGCTCCCATTTCGCAATCAGTTTTGGAATTTCTTCTTTTAGATGTGCTCTATAAAAATCCTGAATAGCTTTTTCTCTCTTTTTTTGATCTGGTTTCTTTCTTGAAGAGAGAATGATCTTATCATCTTTAATAGTAACAGAAGTCTTATTAGAACCCGTTCTAACCTCTAATTCATATTCTTTTCCCTTAAAAAATATTGCGTCTCCTTCTTTAAATTTCTTCTCTTCAGGTAATACTTCAGTAGGAATTTTTTTAGAAAGATATTTTTCGATCCACGTTCTTTTGGATTGAATAAAGTCGATCAATTCTCTTTCGGAAACTCTGTGTGGACAAGAAACCCTGATCTTTTTGGTAGCGGTATTAACTTTTAAACGAATGGTCTTAATTCGTTTTCGCGTGACCTCTATCCTGATATCATCAATCATTAATTCGTAGGTAGTTTCCACCTTCTTTCTTCTGAACATTTTTAACGATAGGAATTATCCTATTAAATAGAAATGATGGAGCCTTTTTTAGTTGCTAAGTGATAAATAGTATGACATAGTTTACACATTCTGTAGCATAACATAGTTTACACTTTTTAGTAAACAAGAGTTCTTTGATATAGTGATTTTCTCGTAGTGTTCATTCAAAAATCGGATGAACGAATACGAAAAAAGAAAACAAGCAATCAACCGGCATCTGGCTGGTAAGGCGGTTACCAGTATTGTGGGCTCGCTGGGAAAAAGTCGCTAGTGGTTTTATAATTGGCTTAAACGCTACAAGGCTACAGGCGGGGAGGGTAGCTGGTTTGAAGACGTTCAGATCAACAAAAGAACCAAAGCAAAATACACCTTACGTTTTCCGAGATTCAAAGCTATTCGCTGGGACTTATCTCCTTCTGATGCAGATACTTTAAAAGATGTGGAGCGAATGTATCAAGAAAAGCTAGATGAAGTAAGATTAAGACAGGGGAAGAATCCTTTGTATATTTTTAAGGTTTTACCAAATTATGTGGCAAAAATGTAAATTAGGAATAAGGGAATTAGGAATACCTTTTACCTGTTAAAGAATTCCTAATTCTCATATTTACTTATTCCTAATTAGCATGTCAAACTGGACATTAAAATCTATTCCGCCACACGATTGGTTTCTATGCTTGGATGTAGAATCTTATTTCGATCACGAACACAATGTAGAAACTATTTTTGAGGAAGGATTTACACGCCCTATTCCTATTGGGGATACAGATGTCATCGTCACTGTTTTCTTTAACGGCGATCCAGACAATCCTGAATTTCATATAGAAACTACAGAATCACTTTCAAAAGATGAGATAGTAGAAGCTAATAAGAGTCTTTCTAAAATCTTAGGAACGGAAATGGATATTCGTCCACTTTATGATCAAGCAGCAAATGATTCGCTCTTGAGTGATAAACTAAATTCCTTGTATGGTTTAAAAAGAATGACCCGTGCTAATTTATTCGAAGATATTCAGAATCGAATTGTAGAAATGCAGATGAATCATAAACCAACAGCAAAGAAAATGATGTTTGACGTTCGTGAAGCTTATGGCGCCGCTCTGGTTCACAATGGAAAAAATATCCCGGCATGGCCCAGAGCACATCAGCTAATGAAAGCGGATCCGACGGGAATTCGAAATCTTGGTCCAACCAAAAGAAAAGGTGAATACTTAATTGGATTGGCTGCGGATATGGTTGGTGGGAATGTGGATATGGATCATATCACAAATTGTGATCCTCAGGAAGCTTACAATCTGCTTACGAATATAAAAGGAATCGGTCCTACTGCCGGACAAGATTTAATGATGATGCGGGGCAGACCGGATGCTGTTTTTCCAAGCAACAAAAAGAAAGAGGAAGAAAAAGGATTGCGCCAGTGGATTATCGCAAGCTATGGTGAAAACCCGCATACCATCAGCGAAAAGAAATTTCAAAAGCTGATATCTAACTGGAATGGATTTGAAGGAGCTACCCTAGAATTTTTATATGTTGATTGGATTATTCGTGAGAAGGAGAAGAAGGCTAAGTCTAAGAAGTAACTTAATCTTCTATTTTTCCTCATCACGTAGCTCCGCTACGTAATGCTAATTTGGAAGTTCAGCTTCCATTGAGGTGGGGTCTCAAAGAAGGCATTCCGAACGAGCTTAAACCACAATTGATCATCGAATTAGAATTCGAAGATATTCAAGTGAAAAAACGCACCAAAACACAAGGGAGCAAGAGCTCCTGAATATCATCCCAAGCAGTAGCTTGGGATAGAGGTTAACTGTTAATTATATCTAAGTCTATTTCCTGCCCATTCTGAATTTCTTCTTCCGATCCCATAAATATCAATCGAAACTTCATCATAACTATATAAATTAGGAAGATTTATAGTCTGAAATTGAAAACCTGAAGAGCCTTGTGTAGCAAATTTAACTCCGATCTGGAATTGAAAGTCGAATACCTTTTTGATGTCTTTTGCATCTAACTTTCTTTGAGACTCATTTACATAGGTATAGACAATTTTATTATTATGTAAGCCGAAAATAGTCATTCTTTTTAAATCGGTGCTAAACTTATCCATCATCCATTCTTTCCCCATGGGATAAAGGATTTCTTGCGCCAATTTAAAGAGTTCTTGTGAAGTAACTTCATGGCTACCTAAACCATATTTAGTCAAATCAACCTGAATCGCTAATTTAGTGGCAAAAGGAAGCTGAAGAGCCTGATTACTTAAATATGCACCTGTATTTGAATACGCATTGTTATTATAGTAGAAAACTTCCTGCGGGACGCTTTCTAGTGAAAGATTTGGTATAGTATACTCAAAGTACACCTGATTAATTCCTAATCGAACCTCCCATGTTGAAATTGTCCACCAAATACCCAATCGCTTTCTTTGGTGTTTGGTTGAAATACCTATGGACCGCCCTAATAAATAATTTTGATTCCAATACTTCGTTTTAATGCGATATCTGCTGTCATTAAAATTATCCGTACAGTTTTTTGAGGTTCCGAATACAAAAGAAAAAAGACCATTATTCGTGTTACAGGATTCAAGATTTGTAATAAATTCTTCTACTGTATTGTTTCCGTTATTAGGAGGATTAGGATTGCCCGGAGGCCCCCCAACAGGTCTACATTCTTCTGTAAGTCCAAAGTATGAGATTTGATCATCTATAGACATTAATATTGGACCCTCACAATCAATGTTATCTATTGCTAAAGCTCCACTCACAACATTACTTTTTGAAACGATCTTTTGATGATTGTTAGCGTTATCTAAGTATTCATATAAATGCTCTAATTGATCCTTGTGGACAAAAAATAAACCTAAAGTCTGTGTACTTATAGACAGAGTCTGCAACTTGAATTTCTCCATCGCTATTGATCAAGCTTGCAAATGACTCATCAGAAACAATATCCTCAAACTCAATCTCTGAATCTTGAGTCTCCGTCGATGATTTCATCTTCCAAGAGTTCTTCACCCTCATTTTAGTTTCTAACATTTCAATAGTTTCTATATCTGAATCACTTACTATTGGTACAGCTGGAACAAACCCCGATTGATATTTTTTTGACAACACATCTTCAAAATCTTCACGGGAAAGATTTTTTAATTTCTTGACATCAGTATTTAGTTGAATCTTAGTATTAAATGCGAGCCGTTGGTCAACAACTTCTGCGTTAGCTAATATCTCATCCTCAATAATTGGGTTTCCATGTTGTGTTATAGAATCGCAACTCCAAATAAAGGTTAGAGATATCAGAACGATTAATGGGTGTTTTTATAATTATGTATCGTTGTTCCCCTTTTTGTTTAAAAAATAAAACCAATAGAAAAGCCAATACCTTTTAATACGACTGTTCTATCAGACGATGTGTAGTTTTCATCCGTTAGTGAAAGTCCTTTAAAACTCCCATTGATGCTTCCAATCATTGCTATATTAGATGCAGCAAAGAATTTGTACCCAATTCCGATCTCAAGCATTCTTCCTTCCCGATATGAATCGCTGGCTTTTACTACAGTACCAACATCAAGAAAAGCGAATGCTGAATTCTTACCATCAACAAAATATCCTCTCAGGTCGATAAATAGAGGTAACGTGTTAAAATCCGGCTCATTATATCCATCCAATCCAATTCCAACCCCAACAGAAAAGTTCGAATTTAAAAAATATCCACCGATGGTTTGCAGACTATATGCTCTTGAATTTTCTGTTGAAAAATTATTCTCCCCAGTTCCAAAGCCATCAAAAACTACATCGTTAACATTTATATAGCTAAATTTTGTGATATTGAAGAAACGCTCATTTTTGTACCTATCATAATCTTGTGAATAAAGCGCTTGGGTTAAAAGTGTGGTAAAAATTAAGATGATAGCAGTTCTCATAGCAATAGATTTTAGAATGATGTCTTAAAGAGATGCTCTCGTTTAGTTTATTACAAAAATAAGTAAGATCAAAATTAATTTTTGCCCAACCTATTATATATATAAATTTTGGAGCTAAAGTAGCTAATACCTGAATAAGGTACTTTAGCCTCTAAATTTTTCACCCTCATCCGTGAAAATATTTACTATTGCTGTTCCTTCGTATGGTTTGGGTTTAAACTCCCTCAATAAGCTAAGATTCTCATCAAATACAAGAACCTTGTTGTTTCCAGAGTCATTAATGTAGATGATGCCATTCAGGGTTTTTGTCATCTCGTATGCATCTAAGATTTCTCCCGGACCTTTGCCTTCCCGAATCGAATTTTTGATTTTCATGTCTAGCGAGAGTAATAAAATAGAGGGTAGTTCACGATCTGCGATAACGACATCACCGCTTTTTGTTACCAAGCTTTTATATCCCAGATGAGAAAAATATAAATCTTCAACTTGGTCAAATCTTGATTGCTCTTTAGGAATGATGGTAGAGATTTTAGAAAGATTCATCCCTGGTTTTTTATCTGAACATGAAACCATTCCAACACATAGAATTAAGGCAACCCAGAATGCCCAAACTATTTTCATCATAGTAACTGTTTGTTTTTTTACAAGAAAAAAATACTAAAACGAGCTTGAAATAAAAAAGCCAATCCATAAGGACAGGCTTTCATACTTATAAAAAACTTGCAGATATAGATTTTATCAGGAGTCAGACTCATTTGGCTTCAACTTCATTTTCAAAAAGAAATATCCCAATAAACCACTAAGCAATGACCCTACAAATATTCCAACCTTTGAATATTCAATAAATTGAGGATCTGTAAAAGCTAGTCCGCCAATAAATAGAGACATCGTAAACCCAATTCCGGTTAAACAGGCAATTCCATAGAATATGGTCCATACTTTGTCTGAGTCAGGCAGTTTTATGATTCCCAGCTTGCTTGACAACCAAACAGAAAGCATAATACCTATCTGCTTTCCAAGAAAAAGACCAAAGATTATACCCAGTGTTAGCGTTGATGAAAAAGCTACAACTGCTTGTTCAGCTGATAGAGCTACTCCTGCATTGGCAAAAGCAAATATCGGCAAAATAAAATAGGCAACTAACGGGTGTAACTTGTGTTCTAACTTGTGTAATGGACTCTCGAGTTTTTCTACGCTGTCTTCGATGTAATGCATCGCCGTTTCTTCATCTTCTTTATCGGGCGTAGTTAATGATGATTTTAACATATTCATCCCTTTCTCAAGATTTGCCAGCAACCCTTCTCTATTTTTATGAGGTGTTGCGGGAATCATAAAACCAAGCACAACTCCTGCTACGGTTGCATGCACTCCTGACTTTAAAACAGCAATCCATAACACTAATCCTACCAAAAGATATAAAGCAATTGAACGAACATTTGCCCAATTCATAATTATAAGAACGATGATGGTAGCTCCTGCTATCCCTAACGCCATCATCGAAATATTCCCTGTATAGAACACGGCTATTACCAGTACTGCAATTAAGTCATCTACTACTGCAACGGCTGTTAGAAACACTTTTGCCCAAACAGGAACTCTGCTTCCCAAAAGTGCCAATACTCCAAGAGCAAAGGCAATATCAGTTGCTATTGCAACCGCCCATCCGTCCATAAAATCTGTACCTGCATTAAATCCGAAAAATATTAAGCCCGGTACAATTGCACCGCCAAAAGCTGCTATTACAGGCAACAGAGCTGATTGCAGGGTAGAAAGTTCTCCATACTTAACTTCTCTTTTAATTTCTAACCCAATGAGTAGGAAGAATATCGCCATTAACCCATCATTCACCCATAGAATTATGGGTTTTGAAATATTACCGGACTCAAAGCCAATGGTTAATTTGGCTTGAAAAAGATCTACGTACCATTGAGATAATGGCGAATTTGCTACTATTAGGGCGAGTATTGCAGAAATCAAAAGCAAAATTCCTGAAAAAGCTTCCGTTTTAATAAACTCTTGGATTGGGGCTAAACGGCTCTTGGATATACTGTTAGACATTTTTATAAATTTGTTTGTAGTTAGTGATGTTCTTTAAAGAACTATATGGAATGACCTGGGATAATCTACCGGTTAACTACTGTTCTTGGAAGTGATGTTGAGGGCATTTTTGAGCCGGAAAAAATAGGGTGGTAGGGCAACATAGAAACTTCTGAGATCTCCCGCTGGTATTTGCTGCTATAATATTTATGATATCCGGATTCATTTGTTAAAACTAAACTTATTTTTAATCAGTGATTGTAAAACTTTAGCAATTCGATAATCATTCCATCCCCATAAATTTCTTTACTTTTTTTCTGTGCCGGAAAACTCTCCATATTACATAAATCAATGTTACCGGAATAACAATATAAACCATTCCGGTTTCCATTGGTTTTACAAATGACGATCCGACCGCATCCAACACCAGATAAGTAAGGTAAGAGCCATAGTAAAATAGAAATATAGACCCATCGGTTTTGGTGATATCAAATCCTGCTACAAAGATAGGAATGCATACCACACTTACTGCTACCATAAATGGAAGATCGAAAGCAATGGCTGCTGCAGATACATCTAAAATATTTGGAGCTATCACAACAGTAAGCCCCAAAGTGAGCAAAATATTGTACAAATTGCTACCCAAAACATTAGCCACGGCCATATCAGTATTTCCTTTTCTAATAGTAGCAATACTGGTTGCTACTTCGGGTAAGGAAGTTCCGATAGAGACAATTGTTAAACCAATTACAAGTTGAGAAAGCCCTAAAATAGTTGCTATTTCAACCGCACTTTGCACCATCCAATCTGAACCCTGTACAATTAAACCCATTCCTACAATTAGATATCCAATATTTTTGGCATAAAAGAACCATCCTGAAGCAAGCTTTCTTTCAGCCGCCTCAAAATCAGTTTCTTCCGGTTGATTTGATCTCTCTTTTTTAATCTGAAAAAAAGTGAATACCGAATAAGCTACAAGACCCAGCAAAAGCCACACACCATCTAATGTGGTAAGCTCTCCATCAAACGCAATTATATAAAGCAAAATACTTGCCGCAATTACAATAGGAACATCAATTTGGACCACTCGCAACTTCACAACCAATGGTTTAATCATGGCACTAATACCCAAGATTAAAAGTATATTGGCGATGTTGCTGCCAATAATATTACCCAGAACAAGATCCGCATTGCCTGAAATTGCCGCTTGTAAACTTATAGCTAATTCAGGTGCACCTGTTGCAAATGCTACAACTGTTAGCCCCATTATTAAAGGCGAAACTCTCCATTTCACCCCAAAGTGATCCACTCCTTTTAAAAATAATTCCGCTCCGCCAACAAGTGCCGCCAATCCGGCGATGAATATAATTGCTATCATAAGTTATTTAATGAGCTCTAAAGGTACGATGTCTTTAAGCTAAAAAAAGATTTTCTGAGTAAAGTCGATAAGTTTATTTCTTCTTTCTAGTTTTAAACACCAACTCAACTATTTCGGTTTCGTATCCTTCGCTCTCTCTTTCAATAAATACGAATTCGTTGTTTTCAACAAAGACAGGTAGGCTTTTTAGTATTAACGTCTCTTTGATCTTTAAGTCTTTTAGATCAAATATTAATCCATAATAAGAAGTCCCTTCGCCCACGTTTTGGCTAAAAAAAAGTATGCCTGTGGTTTGGTTCAAATGATATAAACTCTGAATCACAGAATTATTCTTAAAGACTCTACCTACTTCTTTTAAAAACTTTGGGTCTTTGATGTCATTAGAAATATCTGCCGTTATCGGTTTGAATAAATCAGAATTAAATTCATGGCTATTCAACTCTTTCGTTTCTCTATTAAATGAATAAATAATTGGTTCAAGTACTTTTGCGAAATAAACGGTGTTATCAGCTTCAAAAATCCCACCACCTTGAATTCGATATTCAGCATTTGGAAATTCATTGGTTACAGAAAATAGCGTCTCCATTTCTTTCCCTTTTTTATCCCATAGGTTGATGTGCTTCTGTGCAAAATCTGCATTTATTCCAACTATATCATTTCCGTAATAAAAATTTTCAGCAGTAAAAAATCTGGAACCCTTTTCAACCGCGCCGACACATTCTCCATTTTTCTTGAATCGAAATCCCCAAATTCCCGAGTTTGTAATAAAGATCTCATCGTTATCGCCGAATTTGGCTTGAATTGGCTGAAACCAGAATCCCGGATGACAATCTTCAGGATCCAGAACTTTCCATTCACTTCCTTTAAAAAGCACTACTTGTCCAATTGAATTATCTGTAATTAAAATACGATCATCATCCATATCAATCTGAAGCAATCCACCCAAAAATATTTCTTCCGGAATCTGAACTTTTTTTAACTCGGTTAATTCTGTAGGTTGGGCATTTACAGATACCAACAATAAAAGAGTATTTATTAAAACTAGATTTAGGACTTTTTGCATGTCCCAATCTACACGAAATATTAAACACAAAAAAGCCCTACGTTTTTACACGGAAGGCTTAATTTTTTAGAAAAAATGATCTTAGTGTAGTGTCAATATTCAGATCTCATAGAACTGTCAGTTTTTAAACTATATGGCTTACAAAAACTACAATAGCCTAAAAATAACGCCACCTTTCAAGTCAGACACAAGGGGTTGCAACCCCTTGTCTGACTTGAGGACGTTTTCATTTCTCACTTTCAGCCAAGCATTGAGTTCATCGAACTGTTTCTCATTTCAATAGATTTGATACAGCTTTTCTTATTCAAGTTGACAGGGCTACGACAATTCATGACTGCCGCTACGCTAGATCATTTCTCTAACCACCAATTTCTTAATTGAATTTGCTCTTCTGATGCATCTTCAACTTCCATAAGCTTTTGCTGTGGATAAAGTGGCGTCCCAACGATTCCTTGTAACTTAACTTCTTCTCCATTTCTATTTAAAGTCATAGAGATTTCAGTTTCCGGAGTCCACTGAAAACTTTGAGGAATAATCTGTCGAATATTCTCCAAAGAAGCTTCCATTCCATTTACCGCAACTAAGGTATCGCCCGGCTGAACGCCTAACTCTACCAACGATGTGTTCAAATCCATATTCTCGAAATACAGCTTTCCATTCGATTGATTCACATTGACAAAAGCAGCCTGTTGGTTTATCAAGAATAAATTCGTCTGAATTTCTTCCACACCCATTTCTAAGCCCACTTTGTCGAAAAATTTCGAGTAATCAATCGGCGTGGTTCCCCGAACATGAGTTCTTAAAAACTCTCCAACTGATGGATAAGTCATTTCCGTGATCTCAGCAATCAGGTTATCATCTTCAAAAGGCTGATCCACTCCATACTTTGCTGAAAGTTCTTTCATAAGAGAAAGTAAACTTCTTTCGCCATTACTTTCTTCTCTCATCAAAATATCGATGCTCATTCCAATTAAAGCTCCTTTTTGATACACATTGTAATAGTTGGAAGCGTAAGGCTCATCAATTACGTTTTCACTCATTACCGTGAAACTCATGGAATCGTCCATGGTGTAAGAAGAAGCAATTTTATCCTGAATCTTGGTATAGAATTCTTCTCTTGGTTGCAGATCTTCATATACCTGAAAGTGGCTTGCAAAATATTCTGTTACCCCCTCATACATCCAAAGATGTTTAGAAAAAGTTGGCTGGTAATAATCGAAGTAATGAACATCCTCAGAATGAACACTTAATGGAGTAACGATATGGAAGAACTCATGAGACACTACGTCAATCATAGTCTGGCTAAGCTGCGCATCCTGCATTTGTTCCGGCAACACTACCACGGTTGACGTTTGATGTTCTAAAGCTCCAAAGCCACGAGGTGAAGTTTCATTTCCTTCTGACAGATATAAATAGATATCATAACGAGGAGTGCTGTTCATGTCTCCCAGATAAGCTTTCTGAGCTTGCATCATCTCAAAAACAGTTTCTTTAATTGTTGATGCTGAATGAACTCCGTTTGGAGAATATACGCTTAGCACAATCTTAATATCGCCTACCTGAAATTCTTCAATATCCAAATCACCGTAAAACATTGGGTTGTCAGTGATATCGAAATATCTGGCTGCCGTGTAATTATCAACTACTGTAGAATCACCATCCTGAATGGTTGAACTACCAATTGGTAAAGCCGATGACTTCTTCATTCCTGTAGGAGCTGTTACTGCTAATCGGTAACTATTGTCCTTCAACTCTTCAAAATATCCGATAAAACCATGAAGATTCAGTACAAAATTGTCTTCTTCGATATTTGTACCTGATGGTGAAAATGGCGTTGCTTTATCCGTATTTTCGATATCGAACGTGTCATTCACATAATAGCCGAGTTTATCTAATTTTTTGGCATCAGGAATGATCCAGGTATTTTCATTCGGATGTGAAAAACTAACCTCTGCTCCGCTGTAATTGTAAGCAACAAAGCCTTCCGCAAAGCTGCCAAAATCACTGATATCATAAGTACCCGGAACTACTCTTGGAATTCTGTATGTAACCGTATCTTGTGAGAACATGCCGGGATCGATCTCTACCCAAACCCGATCGTTAGATACATTGGCTAAGTTTATTGATGTTGAAATTGGAGTTTGTGATGCCGGTTCTTCCATCTTTTTGGAAATTGTTTCACCCGTTTTTGGCGAACATGCAAAAGTAACACTTAGAAGTATTACTCCATATATAAGTTTCTTCATTATTTAATGTTAGATGTATAGTTATAATTCGAATTTAAAATATCCAATATGAATAACTGCTTTTGTGATTTTTTGTTATGAATTAGTTAGGGCTAATCAAATTTTTAGCTTTAAAACTTTTTCGAAATCACTCTTTAAAGGTTTTGAGTATAGCATACCTTCAACTCTGGAAAAATGACTAAAAAAAAGCCAAACTCATTTAGATAAATCAATGAAAATCAGTTCATAAGCATAATCAGCGATCAAAATCAACGAAATCAGTAATCAAAAAACCCCGCCAGAATCAACTGTCGGGGTCTATATTTCTCAGCCTACAATTAAGCTAATTTCAAGATCAAATCAGCAGTTCTCATGGAATATCCTGCTTCATTGTCGTACCAACCAATGATTTTAACCATGGTTCCGTCAACTTTTGTCAAATCACTGTCAAAAATATTTGAATGCGTGTTTCCGATGATATCAGTTGATACTAATGGTTCGTCTGTGTACTCAAGAATACCTTTCATAGAGCCTTCAGCTGCTTTCTTGAATGCAGCATTTACTTCTTCTACGGTTGTTTCTTTTTCAACTTCACAAACAAGATCAGTTAGTGATCCTGTTGGAGTTGGAACACGAACAGCGCCGCCATCTAACTTTCCATCAAGATGTGGAAGTACCAAACCAACCGCTTTTGCAGCACCTGTTGATGTTGGTATAATATTGATTGCAGCAGATCTTGCTCTTCTAAGATCTTTATGTGGAGCATCTAATATTTTTTGATCTCCTGTGTAAGAATGGATGGTTGTCATAAACCCTTTCTTAACACCAAAGGCATCATCTAAAACCTTTACCATTGGCGCCAAGCAGTTTGTTGTACAGCTTGCATTAGAATAGATGTTTGTTTCATCATCAATTACTTCGTCATTCACACCAAGTACAACTGTTTTTATGTCTCCTTTACCGGGAGCGGAAATAATAACTTTTTTTGCACCGGCTTCAATATGCTTACCGGCACTTTCTTTATCTACAAAAAACCCGGTTGATTCAATAACTATATCAACTCCCAGATCACCCCAATTCAAGTTAGCCGGGTCTCTTTCCGCCGTAACTGAAAAGCTCATGTTATCAATAGTGATTTTATCGCCATCTACAGAAACATTCCCAACATAAGCACCTTGGGTTGAATCATACTTGAATAGATGAGCTAGTGTAGCTGTATCGGTTAGATCGTTTACGCCAACGATATCAATTTTATCGCTATACTTTGAAAGGATTGCTCGGGTAACCATTCTACCAATACGACCAAATCCGTTAATTCCGACTTTAATTTTTGACATTTTATCCTGGTTTTTTTGATTCGCCGATCTCAATTCATTACTAAATCGACTTATAAATAACTTTCTTTTAGAGTTTAAAAATACCACTACTAGCAGCCATATTCAATGATTTTAGCCTATGTTAACAATAGATCAATACTAATTTGCTATGGGAGCGCTTTTCTAACTTTTTGGTATATATACCGGTACAGATCCGGAACTCTTTTTTTAGACTCACGTTACACTTCTGTGAGGTTATTCAAATCTTAGGGCATTATATTTCTTATGAGCTACATTCTATTTCAATTATTCCCTAATAAAAGCCTTTTCGTTGGATAAGCGAGAGGGTTTTTATATGGGTGAAGAATATGGAAGAAATATTATTGGTATCGTAATAAATTTGTAGCATTATCCTTTAGATTGCATAATGCGAACTAATAGTTTCTAATATTTTATTTAATGAGCAAGAACTATACAATACTCATCCACTGTGAGGATGATAAAGGATTGGTATTTAAAATTACGGATCTGATTTATCGACATGGATTAAATATTACTTCAAATCGTGAATTCGTTGACCATGAATTGCGACATTTCTTTATGAGAACGGTAGTAACCGGCCAGCTTGATACTTCTGAATTAAAAAATGAGCTGTCTTTAGTCTTACCAAAAAATGCACACATTCAGATTTCATCGTCAAAAAAGAAAAAGATCCTAATTTTAGCCACTAAAGAACATCATGTATTAGGAGATTTGTTAATCAGACATGAGTTTGACGAAATAAACGCTGAGATACTTGGAGTAATAAGCAATCATGAGATTCTAAAACCACTTGTTAACAAGTTTGATCTTCCCTTTCACTTTGTTCCACACGAAGGAATTAATCGGAATGAACATGAAAAAAATATTTCTGAAATTCTTGGGCGTTACTCACCTGATTATCTGGTGCTTGCCAAGTATATGCGTATTTTAAATCCTGAATTCGTAACTCCTTTTGAAAATCGGATTATCAATATCCATCATTCTTTTTTACCGGCATTTATAGGTGCAAAGCCATATAAACAAGCTTATGACCGTGGTGTTAAAATAATTGGCGCAACTGCCCATTTTGTTAATAATGCTTTAGATGAAGGCCCGATCATCACACAATCAACCGGAAGTGTAGATCATACTCACAACGAAAAAAGAATGGCTCAGCTTGGCAAAGAAATTGAAAGTAGAGTGCTTTCAGAAGCTCTTCAGTTAGTGTTTGAAGATAAAGTGTTTATATATGGTAATAAGACCATAATTCTGAATTAGAGAAATTCACCGATTAGTGAGAAAACCTTGAACCTTAGTTCCCACAAAGTGATGCCTTTGGCAGATAATAAGACATCCTATTATTGTTGATTAAATGTTGATGGTGTTTGTCTAAAAGGCTTCCAAATACTCGGCCTTTGAACGGTGGTCGGAGAAAGCCTGCCTGCACGAATCCGTTTCGGCAAAGGCAGGCGGAGCGATGAATCCACACAGCTACGAAATAGCTCCACGTTTGTGCAGACTCATCGCCTGAGTGACTCCTCTGATAAGCTAGTTCAAAGCTTATTGAGTGGTTTTTTTGGATAGAACGAATATTCACATCTTCAACGAAATTCCGTCAGCCGTACTCCGTCCTACAGACGGACAGGAAACACGTAGAATCATGACTCATTCCATCATTTCGCTGAAAGCGACCTGTCCGCCGTACAACTCTGGAAGGCGGGGGTGATGGAGGTTTTTAGAATCTGCCGAGGGCATAACTTTTTGGGAACTCAGGTTTTAAGCCTTCGATTTCCATCAGTCGAGCTGAAGTCGACAGCTGAAGTTGACAGATGGAGGAGTTGAATTAGTTCTTAGGGCACTTCGGTTTGACGACTCCGGTTCGTCCAACCGTTTTTAGTTTCACACGTCGACCAGTGTTCATAGCCAGAAGTTTCCCGCCAATTGGCGGATGTTTTCGGCGTTGTTACTGGAGCCTGTGCTGAGGAAGCTCAGTATCGATACAAAAGTAAGGCGAAGCGACTATCGACCGCAGAACATAGATTAGATTTGTGCGTTTTCTGTACGCTTTCGAGACAAAGATACTAAATTGGAGTTTCTTAATTATTTATGAACCTTTTCTTAGATCTGCCGAGGGCATCACTTTGTGGGAACTCAGATTAATACGTTAATCACCTATCAACCCATCCTTATTTTGGGTATTTTGTAGTTTATTCAAAATAATCTTTCTTTATTTCCAATATGGATACCAACGACATTTTCAGGCGATTACGATATATTTTAGGTTACAACGATGTTAAGATGTCGGAGGTTTTTGCACTAGCGGATGATCCTGTGAAGCAGGCTAAAGTAACAACATGGTTAAAAAAGGACGATGATTCTGATTTCGTTAAAATGCCTGATGTGATGCTGGCTACTTTTTTGAATGGTTTGATTAATCAGAAACGTGGAAAGAAAGACGGCCCCCAATCCACTCCCGAGCAAGAAATAAATAACAATATCGTATTCAGGAAACTCCGTATCGCCTTTGATCTTAAAAGCGATGATATATTGGAGCTGTACGAGCTTGTTGATAAAAGTATTAGTCCGCACGAATTAAGTGCCTTTTTCAGAAAACCGACTTCTAGTAAATACCGCGAATGCAACGATCAGTACTTAAGACATTTTATAACAGGATTACAGGCGAAGTATCGGGATTGATGGTTTATAGATTAAGCCTTCTTTGCCTATTATAACTGTCAGCCCTGCCAAAGGCATTCCTTCGGAAGAAGTGGAAAGATTGTAGCAAAAAGAAATTTTTTAACACGAGGGATCTCAAATTATAAAACTACTGATCTTTTCTTTCATTTGAGACCCTTTGACGTACTTAACCACAAGTTTGAAACTTGAGAGAAAATATTGTGGAAGTCTCTGACTTCCATCCTAAAATAATGGAAATCATGAACGGTTATGCAAGTCTAAGACTTGCTAAGACTATTAATCTTAAGTCACAGACTTAAGATATCTTTGGGGGACTTCTAAATATCATTCCGCAGTAGAACTAAGGAACTAAGTAAAACTAAGTTCTTGTATTTTTACTCTTTTGGGAGATCAGAAAGTCTAACTCTATCATAAGCATCTCTTTTTTTGTCTTCCGGGTGTGGCTCTAACCCAACGATTGTAATTTCTTTTCGATTTGGACCATACACCCAATAAATTCTTCCTGCGGATGGCGTTTTATTCTCCAAATAAGATTGAAAAACCTTAATCCCGTATCTCTTACTCAGAACTTCAATTTCATGAGAGCTTAACCCTGGATGTTTTGGGTTTGAACTAAGAAATTGTAAAGCCTTACCTAAAAGCTTAAATATTTTTTCTTCGTTTTTGGAAAGTTTATCGGCTTTCTTTTTTCGCAGAATATCATCCCAAAAATCCTTCATTTCAGGTACACCAAATCGGATAGTAAACATAGTATTTCTTAATCCTTAAGAAGCTCATCTAGTTCTTTCAAATCTAACGGATCAGAAACAATTCCTTTCCTAAAATTCTGCATTGATTTTTCAATCACTTTCAAAGTCCGCTTAGAAATTTCATCAGGATGTAAAAGAACTCTCGGGCTTAGTACTACTGTTCCATCATTCTTTTCTGTAACATGATAATAATCTGTGCGGGGACTCCGAATGGTAATCCGTTTCTTTGAATCTAATTTTGCTTCGTATTTATTCATGATCTTGCCGTCATCTTTGCTTTCCGAATTAGAGAATACATTAGAAATTAGGTGGGATATCCCACAATAACAAATAAAAAAAGCCATCCTAAATTGAGCTGGCTTTAAACCTGAGTTCTGCCAAAGGCATCACTTTATGGGATTCTTAAAGTGCTCTTAAAGATACTTAAACAAATAATTTGTC